>ERZ773042.253-NODE-253-length-40623-cov-4.289736_pt1 | contig 40623 bp, 38 predicted proteins | sample MGYA00511664_ERZ773042 | MGnify/ENA primary metagenome ERZ773042 (study PRJEB29015, sample SAMEA2737984) | human oral metagenome | biome: human oral; feature: human-associated habitat; material: dental | place: China | collected 2036 ... | reverse complement strand
GGCTTATAAACAGGCAGGTGAAATAGTAGGCTATATGGGTGATGGTATCAATGATTCTCCTGCTATAAAACAAGCAGATGTCGGAGTATCTGTAAACACTGCAGCAGATACTGCTAAAGATGCAGCATCTATAGTACTTTTACAGAATAGTTTAAAGGTATTGATATCTGGTATAAACGAAGGCAGAAGGACTTTTATTAACACCCTGAAATATATATTTATAGCCACAAGTGCAAACTTTGGCAATATGTTTTCAATGGCAGGGGCAAGTCTATTCTTGAATTTCTTGCCTTTACTACCGAAGCAAATTCTTTTGACAAACCTGATGACAGACTTTCCGTCACTACAAATTGCCTCGGATTCAGTTGATGAAGATTGGCTAAAGCGTCCTGTAAAATGGGACATGAAGTTTATAAAAAAATTTATGGTTCTATTTGGGATTATTTCTTCTGTATTTGACTATTTAACTTTTGCAGTATTACTATTTGTTTTTAAAGCTAATGAAGGATTATTTCATACCGGATGGATGCTGGAGTCAATAATTTCTGCTATGGTTGTAATGATAATAGTTAGAACAGCAAGACCGGTCTTTGTAAGCAGACCAAGCAATAAATTACTGATTGCCATAATATGCGTAGCCGCGGCTTTGCTAGCGATTATATATAGTCCAATAAATATGTATTTAGGATTGATTAAGCTTCCTATTAAGGTGCTACTAGCTTTGCTTGGAGTTTCATCAATATATGCATTAACTGCCGAGATATTAAAAAAGAGTTTCTATAAACATAATTCATTTTCCGGTATATAAATGGTGGGAAAGAACATTATTTTTGAGTATATTATACTAACATTAAAGCAGGAGTATGAGATATGACAATCAAAGAGTTTGCATTAGAGAAGAACGTGTTAGAGTCCACAGTTAGGGGCTGGTGTGAGAAGAAGCTGATCAGAGGGATAAAGTTTGACGAGAAGACCGGTGAATACGATATTCCATCCAGCGCCAAAGTTCCGTACTATAACAATAGGGCATATAAGGGTGACAAAATATACATCAGCATAGTAAGAGCAACGATGAAGGGATTTGACGTTTGTGCAGCCTTATATAAGATTCATGAAGATGAGTTTCAGGGCTATATAAAGGATTTATTAGAAGGTGAGATAATTGCAGAGTATACTGCGAGGGATACAGGCGTTCTATATTACAGACAGACTCTTAAGAGCAGTGAGTTTGAGAAGTTGCCAATGAATAGAGTTAAAGCTTTTTTGAATGAGGCGAAGAAAATCGTCAGCATTAATCTAAGCAAGTAGCTATTAAAAACACTAGAAAACAAATTATGTGTATTTTTTGCTTAAAATATTGACATTTTATCACAGAAAATATAGAATCTATTAGGTTAGACAAGTTAATATTTGCAATTTATAATTATAGGCTAATTAAGAGGGGAAATCGGTGAAATTCCGGTACGGTCCCGCCACTGTGATGCCGATGTGTTTCAGTCATCTTTGTGAATTAACATTGCTATATGTATACACTTATGATTGATTCGAGGCTAAGTCAGGTACTTCTTTGCGAGAATTGTTTTGACGTGGTTATCGAAGCATTTCATATAAAAGTATAAAAGTAGTAAACGGGTTGCTTATGTGATTCGTTATTTTTTGGTTTCTTACGGATAAATCATATATCGAAGATGGGGACAAGGCAAACAGCACCCGCACATCAAATACGGTAATAATATTTTATATATTTACAATACACTAAGTTATTACAGATCGTTATAGTAAAGAAAGGAAGCACAAGATGACAAACATGTCAGGAAAACACTGGGTTAAGAGAATCAGCGTGTTTTTGTTGGCTTTCGCAATGCTATTTACCGTGGTAGTTCCATCTGGCATGGGTAAGGTATATGCAGAGAGCGGATCAAATGCACCAATTACTGTTAACCTGACAATTTCAAACAAAACAGCACTAAATGATCTCAAGGATGATTTTGGTAGTAATATCAAGGTGCCTAATACAGCAAAGAATGAGATTCTAAAAAAGCAGATTACTGTAAATTACGGTGAAAGCTTGCTGGATGCAATCAAGAGAGAGCTTGGTGCATCAAATATCGCATATGAGCTAAGCGGAAACAAGGGTTTCAAAAGTATTGCGGGATTAAAGGAAAAGATAAATATCCTATCTAACGTAACAAAGGGCGGGAAAAAAACAACGGATGATTTCTCGGGATGGTATACTTTCCTAAACGGAGCAAACAAAAACCTAGGACTAGGTCAGATGAAGAACAAAGCAGAGCTTGCTTCAGGTGAAGTTGCTCTTAAAAATGGAGACAGCATAGATATAAAGTACTCTGTTGATGGAGCTGACTTTGATAATGAGTATAAGCAGATTTTCACTGTTGACGGTTCAATCAAGAACTTAGAGCTGACAGTGGGTGAAACATATAATGTTCCACTGGATAAGCTGAAATATCAGCCGGAGAACTGGTCATCGGCAAAGAGTTTTGATGTATTCTTCTTCATGGTAAATAATGATAAAGTTGTAAAGGTTGATAACAAGAGTGACAGCGTTAAAATTACCGCTAAATCAGCAGGAAAGACAGAAATAAGAATTGAGACGCCAAACGAGATTGCTGACACGATGACAGTAACGGTAAAGGCTAAGTCAGAGGAGAAGCCTGAGCCAAGGATTTTAATCGACGGAACAGTTTGGGATATGACCAAGGTTTTTGAGACAGAGAAACAGGGTCCTCACTCACTAAAGGTACAGGTTAAGAAGAACGGTCAGTATGTAGATGTTGATAAGAATAAGATTAAGTGGAACATCAGTAACGGTGCAACAAGCCGTGTATTCAATGGTGCATTTTGGATTACTGTAGATCAAGAAGCTACATTTACGGCAACTCTTGAGGAATTCCCTAACGAAAAGGTATCCTTCAGAGCAAAGATTAAGCCTGTTGCAATGACCGACTTTGATGTAAAACTCCCAACAACATATAAGATTAGTGCATGGAACAACCTTGCAGGAAGCTGGTCAAGCAAGACCGGTGGCAGCTACTATGTTGGTATCATAGAAGGTGAAGGAACAGACAACTATAAGATTCTTCCTAAGCCTGCGAATGCTTCAAACACTGAGGTCACTTGGGAAGCCTTAACACCTGAAATCGCAACATATATGGAGCTGTTCAAGAACGGTATCATTCCTGTAAAAGCAGGGATAGCTAAGTTCAAGGTAACAAGCAAGGCAAACCCAAGCGTATCGAAGATTGTCGAAATTAAGCTTGAGTACAAGACTCCTATGAAGTCAGCGGCAGCTGAGGAAGAGGAAATCGTACTAAAGGTTGGAGAAACGAAGAATGTAAACTTCAATTTTGACCCGATTAAACCTTCAGAACAGAGATTCAATTGGACTTTTGATAAGACGGGAATAGTTGATAATGAAGAGGTTGTAGAGTCATCAGGAGTTACCGGTGCACTTCCAACATTCCTTCATAAGCTGACAGGACTTCAGAAGGGAACTGTTACAGCTACTGCAACACCTTGGGATACAACGGGTGGAGCAAAGCCTATTAAGATTAAAATACACGTTCTTGGTACTATGACAATAAAGCCGAACAGAGAGCTCAACAAGGACAATAATGTTGAAATCGAAGGCGGAAAGCTAACATACACCAAGGGAGTTTCTGATAAGGCTACATACTATGTTAGCAATTCAGTCCTAAGCAGACTTTTAAATGTTAAGGTTGATGGGGCGGTTATCGACAAATCAAACTACGATACTGAAGAGGGAAGCATAATTCTAAACCTTAAGAAGGATTACCTAAACACACTTGCTCCCGGAAAACACACACTTGAGGTTGAAACAAAGGACGGTAAGGTCGAGACTGAGTTCACAATCAAAAGGGGCCCTGTGACATACAAGGTAACCCACGAGTACAAATCAATAACTCCGGGCAAGGAACTGCCTTACGAGGTTACAAGATTTACCCCGGCAACTGTTGAAAACCTTCCTGATCACCGACATGTTGCAGTAGTGGATCCTTATCACAAAGAAATTGAAGTTGAAGGCGGTAAGTGGGTATTCAAGGGTTGGAACCCTCAGTCAGCAATTATAAACGGTGCAGATGTGCACTTTGTCGCAAGCTGGGAGTTCGTAGCTAAGCCTGTTCAACCTGTACAGCCTGCAGCAGCAGACTACTACTTCGAAAAAGGCGCAAACATTGTTTGGAAAAACGGCGATAAGGATATTCTTCTCGTTGTTAAATCAAAGACAGACGATAGCCACACATTTGATAACTTCAAGAGTGTAGAGGTAGACGGAAAGAAGCTGGATGCTTCAAGCTATGATGCAAGTCGCGGAAGCGTAAGAATAAACCTAAAAGCATCATATCTAAAGACACTAAAACCTGGAAAGCACACTTTAACAGTAAGATTTAGTAACGGTTCAGCAAGCACAAGCTTCACTGTAGCAGGTTCAGGAGCAGGGTCAGGTGCTGTTAACACAGGAGATGCTTCAGGACTAGTTTACATGATTATGCTTTTAGCTTTCGCATCAACAATGATGACTGTACTAGTGCTCAGAAAGAGAGTTAAGTAAGCAATCTATACTTCAAATACAATAAAACAATGATTAGAGGAGATGGCTCAGGCTGTCTCCTTATTTTAATTATGGAACTTTTAAAATGTATCCGATTTTGATATAATCACAATATAGTATGTTTATTTTAGGAGATATACCATGGCAAAGAAGAAGAGGGTATCGTTAACGGATAATTTTGAAGAGGTACTTAAGGCAGGGGATTTTGAAGCCTTTAAGGCTATTTATGATAAGTGTGAGCTGAATGCTTATTATGATGGGCGCTTTGGACTTCGAACAGCACTCCATCACAGATATATAAATGAGGAATGTGCAAGATGGCTTGTCGAGCAGGGTCTTGATATAAATGTTTTGGACTACTATGGAAAAACACCTTTATGTGAACAGGCATCAAATGGAAACGATATTGTAGAGCTTTATTATGAACTTGGTGGAGATATAAATAAACCTGACAGGTATGGTATGACGCCTTTGCACATGGCTGCTGATTACCATCACGTTAATACAGTAAAATTCCTAGTTGCAAATGGAGCGGATATTTTCGCCAAAAACGATAGAGGATGGAATGCACTTCACTATGCTTTGATGAACTGTAGAGGAATATATACCGTTCCGATGGTTGAGATTGCTGAGATTCTGCTGAATGCAGGAAACACAATTACACCGGAGATACAAGAGTGTGTAAAAAATATTGGCGAGGACTTTGAGTTTCATAGAGAAAACTTCAGTAAGAGAGAAGCAGAAAATGTTGATGAAGCTCTTCAGAAGATGTACAAGCTTTTTATGGTAGAACCTGTAGCTCGGAGGATAGTTCACGACGGAGTTTCGCCTATAATTGTATGCGATGGAACCTGGAGACAGCAGTTTAATTACCTTTGGGATTATCTGGTTCCTTCTTCCGGGGCTGCCAAGACTGTTCAGGGTGAACTTATCCGTATAGGTGGACGTATAGCTGATGAGTTTTATAGAAATGGCGGAGTTAACTGGGATAGGGAGTATAGGAAGATGGTCGATGCGCTCCCTAGATATTTTTCGAAAGGTAATCCGCTTTCAGATGATGAGCTTGCTGAGATTGAGACTCTAATATCAAAAATCAAAGGTCATGGTACGCCTGATGAGATTTTGGATCGCATATGTGAGCTTGCGGTTGTATGGGTTCTTAATAATCAAACTCCGATAGCGCTAGAGAAAACTAATTATAGGAGATAAGCTTCAATTTAGCATGGACACAGTGGATTGACAGCTCGTTTTGATGCTTAGGAAGAAGTTTATTTATTCCGGATTATAAAGGAGGCAAAATGGACAGAGACGATAGAGAATTCGATAAACATGACAATGGAAATTTTGAAAATGATGGAAACCGGCAAAGGCAGACAAGCAGCGGGTTTGTGCCTTGGTCTATGCAACAGCAGAATGGTCAAAATCAGCAGAGACGATACGAATACACCGGCACCGGTCAAGGATTCAATATGGCACCACAGCCGGTTCGAAGAAACAGCGGACTTAAGACCGGATTAATAATTATTTTGGTAATAGTGGGGGTTATGTTCGTAGCGGGTATAGGGTGTAATGCTCTTATATCAGGAGTTTTTTCCAAAGGGGATAACACGAACATGCGGTATGAGTTCAGGGAGGACTACGTTGGTGTTTTAGCTCTTTCTGGAACCATAACAGACGGTGAGAGTAAAGATGGATATAATCAGGACTGGATTTTAGATAGAATAGGCCAGATGAAAAAGGACAGGCACAACAGAGGTATTCTTCTCAGTGTAAATACGCCTGGCGGAAGCGCCTATGCGACAGCGGAGCTCTATAATGCTTTACTCGACTATAAGAAGAGTACCGGAAGACATATATATGTTTATTTCGGTTCACAGGCTACATCGGGAGGCTACTACGCAGCTATGGCAGGCGATAAGATATACGCTAACCAGGAGTGCTGGACGGGTTCAATCGGTGTTATCGTTGGTCCTTTATATAATCTCTCAGGTCTGTATGAAAAATTTGGTATTCAGCCATACAGCTTCAAGTCCGGAACAAATAAGGATATCGGAGCAAACTATAGGGATATGACTGATGAACAGAGAAGCATAATGCAAAGCTTAGTCGACGATTCATATAATAGGTTCGTGAAGGCTGTTATGGATGGTCGTAAGATGGATGAGGCTACGGTTAGAAAGCTTGGAGACGGTAGAGTTTACTCAGCAAATCAGGCTATGGAAAATGGGCTTATCGATAAGATTGGATCGCTTGATGATGCCATAGACGCAATGCGTAAAGAATGCGACTTAGGAAATGTGAGCTTTGAGAGCATAGTATATGAGAAGAAGACAAGCTTAAGAGATCTCTTTGGACTCAGCTCAGAAAAGAAAGAGGATGGTTTCGACAAACTGCTCAATATGCTGGAGGAAAGTAACAAGGCCAGCATTCAGTATATTGCTCCGGTTCAGAAGCAATAATTTCTGCTAGAAAATCAAATGGTGTTAAGTTAAATTGCTTGACACCATTTTTCTATTGTGATATATTGTCTATGTTAAGCTAAAATACTTGACGGCAGAGGAAGAGAGAATGGAAGATTTTGCAAAGACAAGTATGCTCTTTGATATCTACGGAGGGTTGCTTACAGATAAAAAGAAACGCGTGATGGAGATGTATCACGAGGACGACATGTCGCTTTCTGAAATTGCAGAGGAACTTGAGGTTTCGAGGGCTGCTGTATACGATTCGCTGAGGAGTGCCGAGAGCCTGCTTCACTCATATGAGGAAAAGCTTGGAATATTGGACGACTACCTACGTAGGGGAAAACTTGCAGAGGAGCTTGGGTATTGTGTATCGGAGGCAAGAGGGCTTCTGAACAAGGCTTCGATAGATTGTAAGAGTAAGGATAAGCTGGACAAATATCTGGCAGAAGCGACAGAATTGATAGATGAACTTGATTAGTTAATGGAGGATGATTATGGCATTTGAGAGTCTTTCAGATAAACTGCAGAATGCCTTTTCCAAATTAAAGGGCAAGGGCGTTATCACTGAGTCTGACATAAATGCGGCTATGAGAGAGGTCAAGTTGGCTTTGCTGGAAGCCGATGTAAACTTCAAGGTAGTTAAGGAATTTGTTGCGATAGTAAAGGAAAAGTGCTTGGGTGCCGAGGTACTCCAAAGCCTTACACCTGCTCAGCAGATTATAAAGATAGTAAATAGCGAGCTTATCGATTTGATGGGCGGGGCCGGAAGCAAGCTGACATACTCACCTTCAGGTTTTACTGTTTTGATGATGGTAGGTCTTCAGGGTACAGGTAAGACTACAACCTGCGGTAAGCTGGCTTCATTCCTAAAGCAAAACGGCAAGAAACCTATGCTGGTAGCCTGCGATATTTACAGGCCTGCAGCTATTGACCAGCTCGAGGTTGCCGGAAAAGCGGTTAATACACCGGTATTCACAATGAGAGAGAGCAAGGATGCCGTGCAGATTGCTTTGGCAGCAAAGGAAGATGCAGAACGCAAAGGCTTTGATGTTTTGATTATAGATACAGCAGGACGACTTCAGATAGATGAGAGCTTGATGGAGGAACTTGCAAGTATGAAGTCTGCGGTAAGACCTCACGAAATACTTCTCGTTGTAGACGCTCTTACAGGACAGGATGCGGTAAATGCTGCTGACGGTTTCAACCAGAAGCTCGGAATCGACGGAATCATCATGACCAAGATGGATGGTGACTCAAGAGGCGGTGCAGCGCTCTCAGCTAAGAAGGTGACCGGTAAGCCTATCAAATTCCTAGGAACAGGTGAGAAGTCGGATGCGCTTGAACCTTTTCATCCGGAACGGCTTGCCAGCAGAATCCTCGGTATGGGAGATATGCTTTCACTAATCGAGAAAGCGGAGCAGGCCTATGATGAGGAACAGGCTGAGAAGCTGGAGCGTAAGATTCGTAAGAACCAATTTACACTTGAGGACTTCCTTGAGCAGATGGGACAGGTTCGTAAGATGGGCGGACTTGCTAAGATTATGGATATGCTTCCCGGAATGGGCGGAGCTAAGATAAGCGAGGCTGACATAGAGAAAGGTGAGAAAGAATTCCGAACTATGGAAGCTATCATCCGTTCAATGACCGTAGCCGAGCGTAAGAACCCGGGATTGCTAAATGCCTCAAGGCGTAAGAGAATTGCAGCGGGTTCCGGACAGACCGTAAACAGCGTAAACAAAGTAATAAGCAAGTATGAGGAATCCAAGAAACTGATGAAGCAGTTTTCAAATCCTAATGCTATGAAGAAGGGCAGCAAGCTTTTCAAGGGGCTTTTCTAAAAGCCTTGCATAGCAAATCGAGATGCTTTTGATGGCTCATAAACAAATAGACAATTAGCCGGAAATCCGGGGAAATATAAAGTAAATAAAGAGATATAAATAAGGAGGAAATAGTTATGGTAAAGATTAGATTGAAGAGATTAGGTGCTCACAAGAAGCCTTTCTACAGAGTAGTAGTTGCAGATTCCCGTAATGCAAGAAACGGAAGATTCATCGAGGAAATCGGATACTATGATCCACTAAAGGAGCCGGCAGTAATTAAGATTGATGCTGAGAAGGCGAACAAGTGGCTAGGTAATGGTGCGCAGCCAACAGATACAGTAAGAATGCTACTTAAGAAGTCCGGTGTCATCGAATAAGAAAGCGGTGCTAAAATGACTAATCTGGTAGAAATGATTGCCAAGGCACTGGTCGATAGGCCTCAGGATGTGAAGGTCAGCGAATCGACAGGTGATACGGGCATGCTGATAACTTTGCAGGTATCAAAGGATGATATGGGTAAGGTTATCGGTAAACAGGGAAGAATCGCCAGAGCTCTTCGCACGGTGGTAAAAGCTGCCGCTATTAAAAGCAACACTAAGGTAACGGTGGATATCGTATCGGAACCGCAAGCTGAGGTTGCTGAAACAGTGACAGAAGAACAAGGTGAAACCCTTTAACTTAATTATGAACTTTATTTGAGCATATGATTATGGCCTGCGAAATGCCTGTTTTCATGTGCTTAAATTTTTAGGAGAGATATGGAAAAAATTGAGATTGGCAGAATAGTGAGTGCCATAGGAATCAAAGGTGAGGTGAAATTCTACAGCTTTTCCGATGATCCGATGAGACTTGCAGATCTGGAATACATATATATCGGCAAGGATGAAATAAAGTATGAAGTTGAGAATGTAAGATCACCGAAGGGAAACATAGCGGCACTTAAGCTTTCCGGAGTTGACACTCGTAATGTTGCCGAGCTTTTCAAGGATAAGCCTTGCTATATAGATGAGAGCATGCTTGCAGAACTGGATGATGGAGAATACTATATCAAGGATTTGATTGGTCTTAGTGTCTTTGATGCAGGTGATAATTCGCCGGTAGGCACAATTGAAGACGTAATCCAAAACACGGCTCAGGATATATATTTGATAAAAACCGGTGAAGGAGCTGAAGTACTTGTTCCGGCTGTTAAGGAATTTATCAAAGATATAGATATTAAAGCAGGACGAATTTCCATAAATTTCATAGAAGGAATGAGATAATGAAGATTAATATTTTGTCTCTTTTTCCGGAGATGTTTACGCCGCTTACAAGCAGCATTCTTGGACGTGCTTCGGATAAGGGCATCTTAGAGTTTAATATTGTGAATATAAGGGACTTCAGTCAAGATAAGCATTGCAAGGCTGATGACTATCCTTTTGGCGGTGGTCACGGCATGGTTCTGATGGCAGACCCGGCTTTTCGTGCACTGGAGAGCGTAGGAGCAGAAAAGACAAGAAACATATATATGTCTCCTCGCGGTAAGATATTAGATATGGATCTTTCTGAGGATATTGCAAGGGAAGAGGAAATCACTGTTTTTTGCGGTCACTATGAGGGCATTGACCAGAGAATAATTGATGCATGGGACATGCAGGAAGTATCGATAGGTGACTATATTTTGACCGGTGGTGAACTTGCTGCTATGGTTTTGATTGATACCGTTTCGAGAATGGTTCCTGATGTTCTACCAAAGGAAGCTTCTGCTTTTGATGAATCGATTTACTCGGGACTTCTGGAGTACCCACAGTACACACAGCCGCGCTCATATAGGGGAATGAATGTGCCTGATATACTCGTTTCCGGTAATCATAAACTTATTGCATTATGGAAGTTTGAACAGTCTCTAGCACTTACAAAAGTGCGCAGACCCGATATTTTTGAACAATATGTGAATAAACGTAGTGAATTGTCAAAAGATGAGCTCAAAGTATTGGAAAAATTTCTGAAATGATGTAATATATACGTATGGTTAGATTGAAAAATAAGGGAATATTCATATTCGCTATTTTGTGCATTCTGCTGATGATTATCATCTATGTATTACCCGGTTTGGGCAATCTGATGAAGGTGAGCTATGTGGCTGAGTACGGAGAGTTATCGGTATATGACGACACTACCGGTTATATGGTTCGCACCGAGTATGTGTATGAGGCCACAAACAATGGTAAGCTTAACCGTCTAGCTAAGGAGGGGCAGCTTCTGCGGAAGGGAACTGCTGCTGTTGAAGTAAGTGATGGTAAGGAGTCTGAGGAATCCGATGAGTTTACGAGTGTTAAGGACAAGCTCAAGGGAAAGATGATAAGCGTTGCTGATTACAAGGTAACAGAGGGAGGGCTTGTTTATTACCATGTGGATGGTATGGAGAGCAAGCTCACCTTGAAATATGCAAAGTCAGCCGGAAAGAAGTTCTTTTCGTCGCTGGATAAGCTCGAGGCTATAAAACTGCCGGAAAACACAGCGCACAAGGGCTATCCGTTGTTTAAAGTTGTAGATAGCACCAATTGGTATATCGTAGCCTTTGTAAGCAATAACTCAGCAAAGAAGTATAAGAAGGGCGCTACTGTAGATGTGATGTTCAATCCTGAGAAGGATAGAGATATTGCGCAGAAGGACTCCGATCTAATCCAGATGAATGTTGTTGATGTGAGTAAGTCGGGTGATAAGACCAAGCTTCTCTTAGAGTCCAACAGATACTTTGATAGTGTGGGTTCAGTCAGAAGTGTGCCTGTCAGATTGACTACATTTAACGCCAGGGGATTGATACTCGAGAAGAGCAGCATTACCAAGCTTAAAGGTCAAACAGGCGTTTATGTAAAGGACAAGAAGGGTAAGCAAAAATTTGTGCCGGTAAATGTGATTGGTGAGAATGGCAACAAGGTTGTCGTTTCCGATTCATATTACACTGACAAGAATCGAAATAAGGTAAGGACACTTGACCCATTTGCCGATGTAATCAAGCGTCCGTAAGGGAAGTGATCAGATGTCAATCCAAGATAATATTTTAGAAATAGAAGCTCAGATTGAGAGTGCCTGCGCAAGAGTGGGAAGAAATAAGGATGAGGTTCAGCTTATCGCGGTAACCAAGCTTCATACACCAGCTGAGATAAACGAGGCTCTCGATGCCGGTATAACCGACATAGCTGAGAACAAGGTTCAAGAAATCCTCAACAAGTACGAGGCTGTAGGTGATGCAAGATGGCACCTGATAGGACATCTCCAGACTAATAAGGTTAAGTACATAGTCGACAAGGTCGCTATGATTCATTCAGTCGATTCTCTCAAGCTGGCTAAGGAAATAAATAAGCGCTCTGAAGCTATCGGAAGAACGATGGATATTTTGATACAGGTCAATTCAGCTGAAGAGGAATCCAAGTTCGGCATCAAGTCCGAAGAGGTGGATTCTTTGATAGATGATATAGTAAATGAGTGTAAGTATGTAAGGATTAAAGGGCTAATGTGCATTGCTCCTTTTGAGGAGGATGTCAACGATTGCAGACCTTATTTCGCAGAGGTTAAGGACATCTTTGACAGATACAAGTCAGATGAAAGAGATGCTGTCGATTTCGAATTTCTTTCCATGGGTATGAGTGGCGACTTTGAGGTTGCAATTGAAGAGGGTTCAAACATGGTCAGGGTTGGTACAGCAATCTTCGGCGCAAGAAATTATCGCCAAGAGGAAAAATAAATTTAAGTAAATCAGTCCAAGTCAATTGATAAGTTAATTAAGGAGAAACAGATGGGATTTAAAGATTCATTGATGAAAGTTATAGGCATGGAAGAAATCGAAGACGATGAAATTGTCACAGAGCAGGAGTTAGAAGAGGCAAAGAAGAAAATCGTCCGTGAAACAGAGAAAGAGACGAAGATTATGCCTTCTTTTAAGAAACCTGAATCTATTAATACAAGCGAAAGAATGTCAAGTTCCAGCCCATACAGAGGAAAAGAAAAGAGGTTTTCAGTGACAAATACAAGTTCATTAAAGCTCATTTTGATTGAGCCTAAGGGATATGAGGATTGCACCAAACTAGTCGACTGTCTAAAGGCACGCAAACCGGTTATTATAAATCTTGAGAGATTAGAGACAGAGTCCGCTCGTAAGATTTTTGATTTCCTGAGCGGTGCCACATATGCGCTAAACGGAAATGTACAGAAGATTGCAAATAACATCTTCATCTTCGCTCCGGAAAATGTTGCAGTTTCAGCACAGCAACCTAGCATAAGCAATGTTGCTGACGTGGACGATAAGAACCCATGGAGGTAAGAGATGCTTACCATCTTGGGGTATGCAGTAAGCAGGTTCGGAAACCTACTGGTATTGTTGCTTGTAGCTAGAGCATTACTCAGCTGGTTTGCGGCAGATCCATATTCATATGCAAGAAAAATTTATGATGTGGTAGTTATGCTAACAGAGCCAATTGTGGCTCCATGCAGAAATATTTTATCAAAGCATTTTAACACGGGTATATTTGATTTTTCTCTATTAGTTGCAGTACTTTTAGTTCAAATAGTGACGAGAGGAATTCTTTTAGTGTTATATAAATTTATGATGTAAGGAGTTTTTATGATTACACCATTAGAGATAGAAAACAAGGAGTTTTCCAAGCAGATACGTGGATACAACGCTGATGAGGTTGATGAATTTTTAGATCTTATCATAGAGGACATTGAGACTTTACAGGAGGAACTGATTGCGTTAAGAAATGAAAACGCTGATCTTAGGGAGCAGAACGAAGACTATAAGCGTTCTCAGGTAAATGTGATGAACACTATAGATACGGCAAAGAAACTTATGAAGGATATTTCAGAGAGTGCCGAGAAGAGGGCTGAGATAATTATCAAGAATGCTAAGCTCGATGCCGAGATGATAGTACGAGATGCCAAGGATTCAGCATCACATTATGGAAACGAAAGTGCTCAGCTTAGAGACAAAATTTTGCAGTTCAGAGCCAGATATAAGAAGCTCTTGAGAGACGAAATCGACCATATAGAGGACAAAGGTAGTGATCTTTTATCAGATCTCGAGAAGGAACTATTCGTTTCTCCTGTCGATAAGACAAAGCGCCCAAATAGTGTGCTTCGCACAGAGGAGCTAAGCAAGGAAGATGCAGGTAGTGATATTCTAAAGGAACTTGAAAGAGATGTAGATGAAGCTGAGGACAAGCTTGATAGCCTTGATGAAACTAAGGTAATCGAGACTATTCCTGAGCATATGGAAACCAAGATTGGTGTTCCAAAGGAAACAGTTGCCCTTAACAGCAAGGATATCGAGGAATTGATACAGAAGGCCGAGAACAAGGCTAAGGGTAATGTCGAAGATTTAGACGAAATCTAAAAGAAGGATGGAGGCGGGGCGTTTTGCCCCGTGATTTATTATGTGGGAAATTTTGCTTGTAATTGCGATTGTGTCTTTTGACCAGCTTAGCAAGTATGCGATTAGAAGTCTTTTTAGTGTGAATGAGTCCTTAAGTGTGATAGGCGACTTTTTCGAATTAAGATATATTCAAAACGATGGCGCTGCATTCAGTTCATTTGCAGGAAAGCAGGCGTTCCTAATTGCTGTATCCATTATAGCAATTATCGGAGCTGCATTTTTTTTACACAAATTAAAATCTGAGGGCCGCTTGTTTAGGGTGGCCTTGCTTTGCATAATTGCCGGCGGAATAGGAAATCTGATAGATAGATTTTTTCTTGGATATGTGACCGATATGATTAGCTTTTCAATATTTCCACCGGTTTTCAATATAGCTGACATTTCCGTAGTATGTGGCTGCGGACTTTTGATAATCTATGTGCTTTTCTTTATGAAAGACGATAAGACTAATAAAGAGGTAGCTTAGATGGGGAAAGTGAAAATCAAAAGGTATGTTTTCAACACAGATAACTCGGATAGCGGAAAACGTATAGATGTATTTCTTGGAAGCCGAATAGATGAGCTCTCAAGAAGCCAAATTCAAAAGATGTTTAGCAAGCATGAGGTTTTTGTAAACTCTGCTGTTTGCGAAGAGAAAAAGTACAAGATAAAGGCCGGAGACAGCATTGAGGTATATTTTTCGGTTGAGGATGAATATATACCGAAGGCAGAAAACATCGAACTGAACATTATTTATGAGGACGAGGATATAGTAGTTATAGACAAGCCGAGGGGAATGGTTGTTCACCCAGGAGCCGGTAACTACAACAGCACTTTGGTAAATGCACTTCTCTACCATGTCGGTGAAGACTTAAGAGAGCTTGGAGAGGCGGATAGACCGGGTATAGTTCACAGAATAGATAAGGACACGAGTGGGATACTTGTTGTAGCAAAGTCAAAGCTCGCCTTTGATTCACTCAAAGCCCAGTTCAGCAAACATAGCATCAAAAGATGGTATTATGCCTTAGTATATAACAATTTTGGAGAAGACAGTGGCAAGATAGATAGACCAATAGGTAGAGATAAAAAGAATAGGTTAAGACGTGCAATAGATGGAGAAAATCCAAAGAGAGCTATAACAAGGTATGAGGTTATGGAGCGCTTTGGCAATGTAGTTCTGATTAAGGCTATACTTGAGACCGGTAGGACACATCAGATAAGAGTTCACCTTACGAGCATAGGACACCCCCTTGTTGGTGATAAACTATACGGATCAAAGAAGGATAAATTCGGTGCAGACGGTCAAATTCTACATGCTGCACATCTGGAATTTGTGCATCCGCGAAGTGGAGAGACGGTAAGTTTTGATAGCGAGCCTCCTGAATACTTCATCAAGGCGATAGAAAAAGCGAAGAGACTTGCCGGACAAAAATAAAGGGGAAAATAGCTCTCCCCTCCAGGCATAAACCTCGGTGAATTCGATTTAATTAAACACTGTCTAATTTAGTAGTTTTAAAGTAATGGAAGCAGCTAGATACCGTCAGCTTCAGATTTAATATAGCTTAAGCAGTCTTCACAGATATAACCTCCCCTAAAGGTTATGTTGTGAAATATGTTTCCGCATAATGAGCACTGAAAGTTCATGAAATACCCCCTTTTTTGTTTTTCGGTTTAGCCTAATGGAAAGTATAGTTTGGGGAAGACTTTATAGCAAGGGAAATATGGTAAAATATTTATGGGATATTTTTATATCAAAAAGGATTAGAAAGGAAGCTAGCCATGTACGATAATACAGTATTGAAAAATACGAAGACAAAGACGGTAGTATATACCTGGGATGTTGAAAACCCGAGTAAGGTGATGTGCATAATTCACGGAATCGGTGAGTATGTCGGAAGATACGACAGGATGGCAAAGGTTCTGAACGATGCCGGAATTGCTGTAATCGGAGTAGACCTTCCCGGTCATGGATTATCGGAAGGAAAGCGCGGCCACGCTGCACCTAGAGCGTATGTGCTCGATGTTGTTACTGCGATGCTTGATTTCGCAACAGAGAGATATCCCGGTGTTGACATAGTTCTCTATGGACATAGTATGGGCGGAAATATCTGCCTGGACTATAGAAGTAGGGGAGAGAAGAACGACCTGCCTTGCAAATATATAATTTCAGCACCTTGGGTTAAGCTTGTTAGAGCCATTCCAAAGCCTCTATATGTTGTAGTCAAAGCAGGATCAAAGCTAATGCCAAAGAAATCGATTTCGTCAGGTTGTAGTGCAAGCGACCTTGGAAATATAGAGATAGTTAAGTCCTATGACACAGATCCGCTGGTGCATCCATATATAACCATGCAGTGTGCGGTTGATGGTTTTGATATAGGAAATGCTCTCTTTGATGGAACTTATGAATCAAACGGAAGAGCTGACGCTAAGCCGACTCTTCTTATGCACGGAAGCGCTGATAAGATTTGTGATGTTGAAGGATCGAGAGAAATTGCAAAGCAAAATCAGAATGTAGAAAGCTTCATCTACAGAGAATGGGATGGATATTACCATGAGATTCACAACGGTGGACCTGAGGCTGACGGTTCAAAGGTGATAGAGACCATCAGAGATTTTGTGCTTGATTAGTTATGCATGGAAGCAGCTATCAAGATAGAACAGTCTATTGAATCACAATACAATCTATGTAGTTCACAATTTAAACTTTACCAAAAAAAGTAAAATATCAGTTCAAAAATCATTGCATATTTGCATGTAATCCTGTACAATAATTAAGAGTTAGTTTGCTTTAACTAACTCTTTTAAAATACCTCTAAATTACACAAAAACTATTAAAACTCACATACTAAGGAACAGGAGGAATAATGAAAACAACTGGTATCAAGGGAGTTATCGCTTTCATTGTGGCTGTAGCCGTAACGGTAGTTATGGTGTATTCAACAGTACAGATCGTCGAGAAGCATAACTCCATTGCCAAACAACAGGCAAAGGAACAGGCCAAGGAACAAGCTGCAGGCTCAGAAGTTTCCACCGACAATCTTAAGGATGGAGAATACGAAGGTACTGCAACCGGTTACGGCGGCCCTCTTACTGTCCGTATTACCATCAAGGATGGAAAGCTGACAGATATCAAAGTTATATCTCAGATGGAGACACCGGAATACTTCAACAGAGCAAAAGCTGTCATAGGTAAGATTCTAAGCAGTGGCAGTGTAGATGTTGACTCTGTTTCAGGAGCGACTATATCGTCGAATGCAATCAAGAAAGCTGTTGCCGATGCGCTTCGTAAAGCGGGTTCTAAACAGAAAGCAAAAGTGTCAACCGTTAAGAAGGATGCAAGGAAAGCAAATGGCAGAAGAGGTAATGCAGGAGGAACATTTGCCATTGCAAATACCAACTTAAAGGATGGAACTTACATTGGAACCGGTCAGGGTTTCAATGGACCGATTAGTGTTCGTGTAACTGTATCAGGTGGAAACATCGTTAATGTTGAAATACTTTCATACAGCGATGATGCACCGTACTTTAATCGTGCTAGAGCTGTAATCAGTAGACTGATAGGTAAGCCGGGCAAGAGTGTAGATACTGTATCCGGTGCCACCTATTCAAGCCGCGGTATTATTGATGCTGTAAGAGATGCCCTGTCAAAAGCCGGTATTTCTGATATAACTAATGCCAATAAACCGGGTAATGGTGGAAACAGCAATACACCTGAAAATGGCAATAGTACGAATCCATCTATAAACCCTGAAACAGGGGAACCGTCATATGTAGACGAAGCTCTTCGCAGGTACTATCCTAAAGGCAAGCTGAAGGACGGTGAATACACCGGCATCGGTATCGGGTATAATAATCCGGGAGGAATTAAGACTTATATAACCGTCAAGGGTGGTGAGATTATCGATGTAAGAGTCGGAACAGGCGCTGACTACCGTGACGACATGGGTCCTTTTAGGAGTAAAGCGGAGAGATTACTTCCGTTCCTGAAAGGCAAGGACGGACGTTGGAACATCGCAAAGATGGGACTATACCGTGAGTATTTTGAAGCTATTAGAAATAGCGGGAATCCAAAGGCTAAAGTAAAGGAGCTTTTTGGAGACAAGTATGTAGGTATGCTCAGCGGATTGTCAGGAAATAATACAGTGTCTGATATATCTATTATGTCACGTACTGTAAAGGCATACATGGGTGACCGCTATGCCGGAAAGAAAATGTTTGACAGTGTGACCGGAGCTACCGTGAGTGCGAGCGGAATTTCGGCGGCGACAAAGGAAGCTGCGAATAAATCAGCTAACGATTACAAAACTAACTCTGATGTAAAGGAGATTTCAATTCTTGAGCCAAAGGCCAAGACAGTAGAAGTTAATAAAGGCGACTCCGTTGACTTCTCGGAACTTAAAGTTAAGGTTGTTAAGAAAGACGGCTCTGTTAAGGAAGTGGAGTGGAAAGATTTTGTAGCTAATGGACTCAGCATAACAGATGAGGACGGCAAAGCTATCAAAAATGGAAGTGATTTAAAATCATACGGTGATAAGAAGATAATCAAAGCAAAGGTAGTTCACAAGGAATCACTTTCATATGATACCTTTAGGATTTTGGTTGGACATTATAGCAAGGATTATATTGTCGGACTGGAATACAGTGCTGACGGTTCAAAATGGTACAGGGTGAAAAACATTAAGAAGGATCCTACTGATATCCGTAAAATTGATGACCAACAGATTGTTGATGCTCCTTTATCGTTCGAGTTCGAAACAGTTAAGCTTCGCGTTGTTTCAAAGAGCGGACATCGCTATGAGTATACACCTGATAAAAAACCTGTAAATAAGAAGGTAAAATATACTCTTAATAAAGACGAGAATCCTAATACTCCTAAGACAATCTATGTGGAGTTCCAACTTTCAGGTACAGAAGCTGATAAAGATCTTGTAGATGATAACGGCGGCGGTGGAGGTGGCGGCGGAGAGCCGGCACTACCTGAAGTAGAGGTTGACAGCAAGGTAATCGAAACCGATCTTGATGAACCCGGAAGACCAAAGTGGACTGAACGCGTGCCAATAAAACCGGCAACAGTTAAGAGCCTGGATAAGGATGCGGAGATGCAGACCACAATCGAAGGACTTCCAAAGGGACTGAGCTTTGATGGAACCAATATTACGGGAACACCGGTTGTAGAAGATGATAACTGGGACGGCGACGGCGGCATGTTCAAGACAGTAACTCTGAAGTTCAAGGCAAAGAAGAACGGAAAGCTGCTGGTTAGAAAGTACAAGTACTGGATTTACAGAGATAAAGACCGCGACGGAATAGCAGATGATGATGAAGATGGCGGAATAGCGTTTACACCACAGAGACTCAGCAGTAAGCCGCTCGTTGTAGATGGTAAAGAGCCAACGCTTGATGATTACAAAGCTCTGTTCAGCAACATACCGTCAGACGGTTCTGTAAAGGTAAGCATAAAGCAGAAGCCTGACCTCAGTAAGAAGGGTATAACGAAAGCGGTTCTCGAGTTCTCTGTAGACGGAATAAATAAGAACGGCAAAGCAATTGTTATGATTGATGTGAAGAACCCTGTTAAGGGTGAAACAAAAGCGAGCTATGTTTCAAGCGAAATTTATTCGCATGGAGCTGCTACAGCCGTACTGAATTTAGAAACACCTACAATTGAAAAGCAGAACATGCAGTCTGCTAACTCTAATAATGTCAGCAAAGAAAAAACACAAAAGCTGGCGGAGCAGGTAACTGCTCCGGCTACGGCTGAAAAAGAAAGGATGGGACAGTGACTTTAATTATCGGAATAGTGCTGACTGCTGTATTTTATATAGTGTCAGCCAATGCTATAAAGAAACATCCGGGGGTGTTCTACATAGGAATTTATGTGTGGTGCGGTATGGTCGTTTTCTATTTCAATATGGGATATGACAAGAACTTTCCGGAATGGTTCAATGAATACTTTATGAATATATTCGCCAGGGGAATCTTCTCAACCGCTACATTCATGGTTGTTATGTTTCTTGGGACTATTACAAAACACAGCAAACTGTCAAGAAAGCTTATGAGCGTGCGTGGAGAAATATCGATCATTGGTAGTTTGATTGTTCTGAGCCACAACGTGGTATTCGGTGTGACATATTTTCCGATGCTATTCACAAATCCAAAAGCTATGCCTACCAGACAGATGATAGCATCAATTATCACACTGTGCCTTCTGGCAATGCTGATTCCTCTCTTTATCACATCGTTCAAATTTGTTCGACGCAAAATGAAAGGTAAGACTTGGAAAAATGTACAACGCCTAGCATATCCATTCTTTATTGGAATATATGTGCATGTAATGGTGCTGTACTCGGCAGACGTGAAAGCACATCTATCAGGCATAATTATCTACACGCTTATATACGGAAGCTATATAGTTTTACGTCTGCGCAAGGCGGCACTAAAGGCACGCAAGTCGCGTATTACAACAGAGCAGGCAGTGTAGCTAGAATTGACCGGATATGTGGTTCGCTTATGAAGAATTAACTTCATACAGTATAAAAGTAAATATTCACAATAAAACAGGTCGGAGGCTCAATAGAGTATCCGACCTGTTTGCATGTATATATATTTATTTTGTGAATAGATATTGACAATTTTGTGAACAAGAAATATTATGTAAGTACAATTGGAAAATTAAATATCACTCACATAAGGGAAAACAGGTCAAATTCCTGTGCGGTCCCGCCACTGTAGTGCATCTATTAAAATGCAAAGCCAGATTGCCTTACGTGAGAGTTTGTATAGAGCGAGAGACTTATTAAGGCAAATGTATTAAGAAAGCGAATACGGGCTGTATCTCATTTGAGGTACGGTCCTTTTTTATCGACATCTGAGCATGCCGATTATATTGGAAATAAAGGAGGTGGTCTGTTATTGATTGAGGAAGAAATGCAGGTAGCGACGCATGATTCCGGGCGGCGTTTTCGGAAAGATAAGACGGAATCATCTATACTGACTTCGTATGCACAGAATACGAGAAAGGAGATTAAGGCAGGAACGATGTATAAAAACAAATATATAAGCAGGGCACTCTGTCTTCTGATTGCTCTGTCCCTTATTTTGATGAATATTCCTCTTTCGCATGCTGAGGATAGCATATCAAATATCCCGGGTGAGCGTGTCGGCTTTGTTACGGTTAGCGTTGAGGACAGTCTCCCCGTACCTGAGGGTAAGGATTGGAAGGAACCTCTCGGACAGATATTACATCCAACGAAAATCGCGCTGTATGAAAACGACACCATGATGGATTGCATAGAGCGAGCATGTGAGGAAAACGATGTAAGTATAGGATGGAGCAATGAATCAAAGACATATATAAACGAGATAGCAGGTCTTAAAGAAAAGGAAAAGGGCGGTTACAGTGGCTGGATGGGGACCCTCAATGACTGGTTCACAAATCTGGGCTTTAAGGAATTTTCATACGCCAACGGAAAGCTCAAGCCGGAGATGTAATAAGGCTTCAGTACACTCAAAACTTAGGACAGGATTTGGGACAAGACTGGAAAAGTAACGACAGAACTGTAAAGAAGATAAGCTTCTCGGAAGGAATTTTAAGTAGCGAATTTTCTAAGGATAAATACGAGTATGAGCTGAATTTGGAAAAGGATACGGATATAAATATCCTCTCCGAAGCAGCAAATAAGAAGTTTCAGGTGAAGCACTTCCTGAACGGCAAGGAGATAAGCAAGAACGAGGCCGTTAGAGTGAAAAACGGTGACAAGCTTGAGGTGAAGTGCGGAATGAAGGGCTGGGCACCCGATGAGAATGCAACAGAAGAAAACGGAAAGGTATATAGCTTTACCGTAAAGAGCAAGGAAGAAGAAAAGCCGCCGGTAAATGATGAACCCGTGGATGTTGAGCTTCTTCTGAGCAATCAATCGGGTTATTTTCATGTTCTTTACGATAGTGAAGGCAGAGAAGTAGCATATAAAAGAACCCAAAATAAATATTTAGATATAGAAAAGGAATTTGTATATGACGCATTGTCTGAGGGGAGTCTAAATATTATTTGGAAACTTAAGCTGAAGCCCGGGAATTATACGCTGAAGACAGGACTTGAAAAATCCAAATCAGGGACGTTCAAAAAAATAATTACTGAACTTCCGATAACAATCAAACCGGGAATAGCAAATCAAAGGCAGACTTTTTTTTATCTATGCATATTTGGAGAAAACCATATAGATGAAAAAGAATGGAAAGAGTTGAAAGCGCAAGGCTGGAGTCCAAAGATGGATGTGGAAGTCATAAGCTCTTCGGGAGAAATTATGAAACCGACTTTTACATTTGATGCTAAGTATGATGAAACTAAATTTGAATATTTGCTAAGAGCGGACGAAGGCTTCAGCTATACTGTCAAGGGAAGATTCCTCGATAAGCGACTTGCTGTTAGAATATTCAATAACCCCGGTATTATAAAAATAAAGAATAATTATTTTACGTTTACATTAGATAAAAAATTTCTTGAAAAAGCTCATCCGGTCGGTTCAGATAGAGCTTGGTCAGGAAAAGATATTATTGCCGACTTTATTTTACCCGAAAAAGCGAACTACCGCATAAGAGTTCCTAAAGGACTTAAGAATATCAAGATGTATGCCCAAAATAAAAAGGCCTACTATCCTTTTGAAGATTTTAATGTAGCATCACAAAATCTACTTAGCGACATCAAGCGTGAATCTCTTGATGAAAATTACGATGTTTATACCTTCAAGGGTCCTAAAAGTGGGGGAGCGTATGGTTACTCTTCAATAATTTTGATAGGCGGAGGCGAGGGAACTGACTATGTGAAAAGCATGGGAGGACTTCTTCTTGAGGCTGGGAAGGGGGATGAATATGCCAATGTTGACTTTCTACCTCGTAAGAAGGGAGATGCTCCGTCAGGTGAAGATCCGGGCTATGCCGCAAAATTCCTAAAAAACGATATATATACGAACATAAAGGATGAGGGCATGTATAGAGCGCTCGCACCGGGAGAGGAGGTGGAGCTGAACACCTTCAGAGTAACTCAGGGAACGGGCAGCGATGTAGGAAACACCATCCTCGAGCCAGACAAGCACTATAAGGTGATGTACGGAGATACCGTAAGCGTAAGTGGCACCAAGGGATCCGAAGGAAGAGAATGGGTTGACATCAAGGCGAGCAACAGCAAAAAGGGCGTCTCCATCGTGGCAATTACCTATGATGAAACCGCACGCTTGTGGGATAACACCTCAGACGGAAAGACTCAGGAATCGGTTGCACCTGCCATAGATCCTGCAAATACAGGAATCGCAATTTACGATGTCGGAGGAAGCGGTCTTGAAATAGATCCTAACATAAAGGTTCGCAAATACGATACCGTTTACTTTCCTAAGTCGATTACCGGACCGAGCGGAAGAAAGCTGGGTGGTAAGGAATTCAAGGAGTTCACATTTGAGCCTAAGGCTGCATCGGGAATCGCTTCGGTAGAGTACCATAGACCTATACAGACTAAGGATGACTATAACAACGATGCCTTCTTTGCCGACAATACATGGGAAAAGGCGGATGTTAACGGAAGTAAGTATACGGTAAAGCTTCGGGACGGTCGAAATATCATAAGGATAACCGATAATAACGGCGGAGTAAGATATTTTACACTGAGAGCAAGAGCTATAAATGTAAAGACAAAAAATTTGTCAAATGAAGGCAAGGTTATCAAGAAGGGTGATAAGATTAGAGTTACATTCTCAGACCTCGATCTTCCTCTTCAGAAACTTGCTGCAATATATAATCCGGGTTTCCCTGATACCACTTATCTCATGGGCAAGCTGAACGGTAAGGATATTATCGGACCTAAGACTCAATATGATATTGTCAATAATAACTATTTTGAGTTTGAAGCAGGCGATGGAAATGAAATCAAGCTTAGTGGAATACGCATCCATTCGGGACACTTCGGAAGCGCTCTTGACGCTCATTGTGAGGTAGACAAAAACGGGCTTCCGCCAAACCTGAATGCGGGTCAAAGTGATGGAATATACTGCTATTTCGACGATGTCAGCCTTCCTGTTGAAGATAAGCTTGAGACGACATATCCGGATGCGGATAACAAGGAACTAAAAGCCGAGGCAAGTAAAGATAAGGTCAAGTATACAAAGGGAGTATCAAAAGGCGCTGTCATGTATTGGAAGGACGGTCAATTTGACAAGTTCGACAAGCTTACGCTCGACGGTGAGCCGATTGATAAATCATGCTACGAGATAAGTGAAGGAAGCATACGACTAAAGCTTTCATCTGCATACCTTGATACACTGTCATACGGTGAACACAGGATTAAAATGACTCAAAGCGACGGTGCATATGGTGAAGGTGTTATCCTCATTGCAAAAAAACAAGAGGTTCCGGAAAACGGGCAGAATCCACCGGGTGGAAATACAGCAAAGCCGGGTCAAGGACCATCAGAAAATCCAAATAATGAAGGAGCGGGAGGCAAAGCAAAGAATGTCGTTAATAAATCGAAAAAAGCAGCTAATACCGGCGATAACGGTAACTTAGGAATCGAATTTATTATGCTTCTTGCCGCTTCGGGTGGCTTTGCATTTGCAATCAGAAGAAAGAAAAATACACTGCAGTAATCACTATGTTAAAGATTAATATTAGTTAAAACAAAGAAAAAGGCATGCCCCTTTTGCTCGATTAATCAGCAAAAGGGGTATATTTTATATGGAGCTTATTACTGACATACGTATGATTTTTATGTATAATAATGGTGTGATAGGTATAGGTAAGTAAATGAAAGATACAAAATTCCGTTTAGGAAAATTAAAGAAAATACTGCTCGTTTTATGTCTAATTTTTGTTGTCGTAACAGTCGTATACGGTATTGAAAGTGCAATAATATATAACAGACAGCCATCGACTAAGTATGTTCAGTCGACGCGTCCTACTTTGTTCTTTCACGGCTTTGGCTCCGGCAGTCTGGCAGAAAGGCATATGGCAAGAGCTGCGGTAAAGAGCGGTGTGACAAATACTGTCATAGAGGTAAATGTTGACAAATCAGGCAATGTCACACTTGATGGCAAGATAGAAAAGGGTGCGATAAATCCAATAGTACTAGTTAACTATGAGGATAACAAGAATCCTAATTATCGTCAGGACGGAAGGTACGCTTTAGCAGTGGTTAAGAAGTTGCAGGATGAGTACGGTTTTACAGAGATGAACATGGTTGGTCACTCTATGGGCAACATGTCAATAATGTATTATATGCTTGATAATAGTGGGTATAGGACTCTCCCTAAGCTGGTTAAACAGGTTGACATAGCAGGGCATTTTGATGGAATCCTAACTTATGATTTTGATGAGAATACTGCTCTTGACAAAGAAAATGGGAAACCGAATATAATGACAGAAACATACAAGGAACTTACCCGAATTAGAGATGTTTATCCTGAGAACCAAATAGATGTGCTTAATATATTCGGTGATAGAGGGGATGGCGGCGATGGTGCTGTAAGCATAATTTCATCTAAAAGTTTGAGATATCTGGTCGAAGGAAAAGCAAAATCCTATAGGGAGGAGCTTATCAAAGGAAAAGGTGGAAGACACAGTAAATTACACGAAAACGAGGAAGTTGACAAGTTGCTAATTGATTTTATATGGGGGAAATAGAAATGAGAACAAAAGCAGAAACCATGCAGGGGCTCATAACTAAATATCTACCAAATGATCCCGAAGAAGCTAAGGAATTTATGGATGAGCTGGATATACTTCTAATGAGATATGAGTCAGCGATAAGAGAGGTGCGAACCAAGCTTGAGATACTAAATGACGAATTATCGCTACGTGGGCATCAAAACCCCATAAACAGTATACTTTCTAGGCGTAAGAAGACTCTTAGTATCTTCGAAAAGCTTGAACGTCAGGGAGATGAACTGACACTTAATTCCATACAGGAAAATCTCAATGATGTTGCAGGAATTAGAGTCATATGCGGCTTTATTGACGACATATACAAGGTTGCAAAGATGCTCGCAAGACAGGACGACATACGTCTTATTCAGGTAAAGGACTATATTAAGAATCCTAAACCGAACGGTTATCGCAGTTACCACATGATAATTGAAGTGCCTGTTTTCTTTTCAAATGAAAAGCTACCAATGCGCGTTGAGGTTCAAATTAGAACGGTAGCCATGAACTATTGGGCAAGTCTTGAGCATAAAATGAAGTACAAGCAGGATATAGAAAATGCCGGCGAGATTATGGATATGCTGAAGGAGTGTGCAGACACTATTGCAGAGACAGATAAGAAGATGCTCGCTATCAGAGAAATGATCCCAATCAAAAACTAGAAACGAAAATAACAAAGCAGATTAGACTGAGTTCACTGCCCAAAGCATAGGCTTTAATGGGCAGTTCAAATCTAATCTGTTTTTTTAGGTAATGCAGGGTCTATATATACAGTGTGATTATTTGTAAATATCACCATGCCGGGTTTTGCACCGGACGGTTTTTTGACATACCTTACCGGAACATAGTCGACGGCTACATTTGCAGATGACTTGGCTTTACTGTGCCAAGCGGCAATTGCAGCTGCACAGTAGATATCGTCAGCCGCAACATTCTCTCCGTTCGTTTTAAGTATTACGTGAGAACCGGGGATGTCCTTCGTGTGGAGCCAGATGTCACTTTTTGATGCAGTTTTCAGCGTCAAAAGATCGTTTTCCTTATTGTTTCTACCGACGAGAATATCAAATCCGGAAGGGGATTTATATCTATGAGGACTAGGCTTAAATTTAAGAGCTTTCCCTTTCAGTTTTCTTGGTCGCAGATATCCACCTTCGACGAGCTCGGCTCTAACAGCTTCTATGTCATCTGAATTTTCCGGCTCGTCCAGAAAACTCAAAACAGAATCGAGGTAATCGATGTCAGCTTGAGTCTCTTTAAGCTGAGATGTTTTCTCCTTTATTGCTGTCTTTGATTTTCCATACTTCTTAAAATATATTTGTGCATTCTTTGATGCCGAAAACCTTGTATCCAGCGGAATTTCAATTTCACTTCCGTCGTAGTAGTTCACGAGCTTCACCTTGCTTATTCCGGGTTTTACTGCGTGCAGGTTTGCAGTAAGAATTTCACCGTAGAGCCTCAAATACTCGGAGTCCTGTGCAGAAATCAAGTCCTCGGAGAGCTTCTGCTTCTTAAGGACGGCTTTGTCATACATAGCCTGCACCTTCTTGTAGAGGTCGTGTGAGCGTTGCTTTACCAGACTTGAATTTATCTTGCCGGAGAAGAAACTATCTATGCATTCACTCATGCTGTCAAAGTGCCTTGAATAAGCTGATTGTTCAAGCTCATTTAAGTTCATCACGTGGTAGTCGAGAGGTTTTGTACATTCTTTATCCTCGTAGTAAATGACCGGTTTTATTTCCTGTCGAGAATCCCTCGCCAGGTTTGTTTCCGGAGCATTGCCGATTTGTGATGCTGCTTTAATCAATTCGAATGCTTCCTGCTTACCCCTGTTCAAAGCCATGTCAGCCAGTTCTCTGGCGATAGCAGGGGAGATGCCGCCGATTGTGTTTAGATAGATCTTCGGTGATGGCTGAAGTGCAGCAAATTCCTCAAAAGTCAGTTCATCAAAGCCTATCTTATCCTGAGTAGGCGGATACTCATAGCGCATTCCGGGAAGGACCTGTCTTGCACGGCTCGTATCGATGGAAACTCTTTTGATAGCATCGACTATGTTTCCGCTTTCGGTATCGACTAAAATTATGTTGCTGTGCTTTCCCATAATCTCAAAGATCAGCTTTTTGCCTAATGTAAATCCGAGTTCGTTTAATGTTTCAAAAGAGAACTCTATAATCCGTTCACAATCCTTTTGCTTAATTGCAATTATTCTTCCACCGGACAGGTGCTTGCGGAGAAGCATGCAAAAGGCAAAAGGTGTTGCCGGATTTGCAGTATTATAGTTGATAAAATGAAGTCTTGGCGCATTGCTGGATGCAGATGCGAAAATCCTTTTGTTACCGCGCTTGGTATGTATATTTATAACCAGCTCGTCGCGGATAGGCTGGTATATCTTATCGATTTTTCCGAGCAAAATCAGGTCATTCAGTTCTTTGACCATTGCTCTTGTAACAATTGCATCAAATGCCATGAAGACATCCTCCTTAAATGTATGTATTTAATTTTAATTTGACTGTGCTCGTTTGTCAATCAAATGCAAATATGGTATTATTGTGTATGGATATGCATACAGAAATGAGGATAAATACATGATTAAAAGTATGACGGGTTTCGGTAGAGCCGAGCTGACAGACGAGAAGAGAACTGTAGTCGTAGAGATAAGATCGGTTAATCACAGGTATTGCGATATAAATGTAAAGATGGCGAGGCGATATGCCTTCGCAGAAGAGAAGATAAAAGCTACTATTAAAGAAGTGATAAAGCGCGGGAAACTCGACGTTTCTGTAGTGGTCGAGAACCTGACGGAAAGCGATGTAAACATTAAGCTGAATGAGCTTGTTGCAAAGCAGTATGTAGAGAATCTCAAGATTCTCAAGGAAAATTACGGTCTAAGCGGTGAACTGAGTTTGGATTTAATCGCTCAGCAGCCGGATGTTATGAAGATAGTCCCGGATGTAGAAAATCAAGATGAGGTTTTAGAAGCGATTCTTGAGCCCGTTAGACTTGCTGCTATAAATCTTGATGAGATGAGAGCCGCAGAAGGCAAAAAGCTCGAGAAAGATTTGTTAGAAAGAGGTGAGGTCATCAAGAACTTTGTCGCTGAGATAAGTGAGCGTGCTCCTTCAGTTCCCAAAGAATATGCAGAGAGACTAAAGCAAAGAATAGCAACGATTCTTGAGGATTCCACGCTTGCGTCTGAGGAGAGAATAGCGGTTGAGGCTGCCATCTTTGCTGATAAATGTAATATAGATGAGGAAATCACAAGGCTTAACAGTCATATGGAGCAGATGAAGAAAATTATTGACGAGAATGGAGAACCTGACGGAAAGCGCCTCGACTTCCTGGTTCAGGAGATGAACAGAGAGGCTAATACCATAGGCTCAAAAGCTAACGACCTTAGCATAACCGAGAGGATGCTCAAGATAAAGGCTGAGGTTGAAAAGATAAGAGAGCAGGTTCAGAACATAGAGTAGCACGTTTATTTTTCGTCAAAATTCCCGTGTGGGCACAAAATATGCATTTTAAGGGATAAAATAGTATTTATAACTTGAGAATTCAGTTATAAAATGCTATAATTTTATTCCGATAAGTTTAGGTTAGGAGTACTATTTTTACAAGGTATGGAAGGTTTTGATAATAAGGGTAAACTTTTTGTATTATCCGGTCCGTCAGGAGTCGGAAAGGGAACTATTTGCAAGAAGTTACTTGAGAACATTGATATAGATATTTCAGTATCCGCCACGACCAGAGTACCGCGTGACGGGGAGATTGAGGGCGTAAGCTACTTCTTCGTAAACCATGACAGGTTTGAGGAGATGATACAGAATGGTGAGTTTTTAGAGCATGCAGAAGTGTTCGGAAACTACTATGGAACTCCTAAACAAAAGGTGCTGGACAAGCTCGCTTGGGGCAAGGATGTATTACTTGAGATAGACGTTCAGGGTGCTATGCAAGTAAAGGCAAACTATCCGGAGAGCATTACGATTTTCGTGTGTCCGCCATCACTTATAACGCTCAAGCACCGTCTTGCAGGCAGGGGAACCGAAAGTGAGGAAAGCCTAAATCAGAGGATAGCAAAGGCTCTTACAGAGATAGAGATGCTAAAGAACTACGATTACTATATTGTAAACGACGAGCTCGAGGATGCCGTTAAGCATGTGAAGAGCATAATATATGCAGAACATCACAAAATAGATAAAATCGCAGACGAGATAATCGCAAAGTATAGGGAGGAAGAATAATGTTATATCCATCGATAAATGAGATTAGAAAGAAAGTAGATAGCAGATATACGCTAGTTGTTCTAGCGGCGAAGAGAGCAAGGGATATAATCGACGGTTATCCACTGTTAACGGATAAATGTCCAAACAATAGAGCTGTTTCACAGGCAGCATACGAAATATACGATGATCTTGTAAGCTACGATAGAGACTAATTTAAGGAAACAAAAGTGTACAAAGGCTGACCGTCTTTTAAGGTGATGAGGTTGGCTTTTTTGTGTGTATATGATATAATTATTATGATGTGTTCATGAGGATATGACCACAAAGTTAAGTTATTACTCATATAGTATTTGGAGGGATAAATGAGTTACACAAGTAACAAGAGGCAGAGATTATTGATCTTAGTATTAGCTGTAGCCATGATAATTTCTATGATACCTGCATTCAGTTCATTTGCTGATACTGTTCCTGCCGCAGGAGCTACAGAGCGCTTCAGCAATGCGACAGATATTGCTGCAGGAAACTACGAAGCAGATAAGATAGAAAAAAGCGGAGGCACGGGTAAGGTTAAGATTGAATGCAAGGGCATAACAATCAAGGATGGAAAGTCTTATGGTAAGATTATGTTCACATCCAAGACATATCCTGCATTCAGCGTTAATATTGACGGCGGACAGAGTCAGTACGTAACGACGACCGCAGAACCGTCTGCAAGCTACGAAAAGGGTACGGCAACAGCAGAAATTCCGGTTGCTCTTAACAAAGAGTTCGAGATGTCTGCATATTCATCTAAGATGAAGACATGGATAAAATATAAGCTTACGATTACTCTAAACAAAGAGGCCTCTAAGGAGTACGGATTTACTGTAAAGGTAATCAAAACAGATGGTGCGACTGAATCAAACGCACTTGATGAGGCTAAGCTCAAGCTTAGGAGTTCAGACGGTGCTGAAATTAATCCTGATAAGAAGAATGCCGATAACTATGAATACAAGCTTGAAGGAGACGCAAATCTGACAGCGGAGTTAAACGATGATTATGAGGTAGCTGTCAAGAATGTTGCAACAGGCAAGTGGGAGTCCACGGGGCGGAAGACATTTAGTAAAGCGATAACAAAGGCGGACGATAAGGCTGAGATTACTATTGCTTTCCTAAAGAAGTTAAAGCTGCCTGAAGAACCCGGAAAGCTGACAAAGGGAATATACAAGGTTCTCGGTGATCCGGAAAAGATAGGTCCTGATGGAATAGGAGATGTCAGCGGAAGCAAGATGTTCCGAATCGTAAAGGCTACTCTTACAGTCGGTGATGACGGCAAGCCGGTACTTGCCGATATATACCTAAGCGGTACGGGCTACGATGCGATATATGTCGGAAAGAAAACCAAGGATGCGCCAACGGGAGCGATAACAAAGACGAATTCCAATAATCTTTGGACATCGGCTCATATCGCCAATTCACAAGCATTCGTCGCAAGAGAGGATGGAGGACTGCTGCACTATGTAATTCCGGTAAGTGATTTCGGTGTTACAATGGACTTCTTGGCAAAGTCAAAGAAATACGATCAGTGGTCACATAAGAAGCTGTTATTCTACAAGGATAAGCTCGAAAAGATCCAGGCTGCAGATTCACGTTCAGAGTATGATGTTTTGGAGGGTAAGGAAGTAAGCGTAAAGCAGGGAGAAAAGGCTGTAATCAGAGTTGATGCTCCATACGCTGATTTCCATGAAGTAATAATTGACGGAGAGCCTTTCGACAGCACTCAGTATACAACAAAGAGCGGTTCAACCATCGTTTCTATCAATACATCAAGCCTTGCTAAGGGCAGACATACCGTGATGATAAGTTATGCAGGCGGACGATATGCAACGGCGGTTATCAATATTACACAAGGAAATGCAACAAATCCGGGAAATCAAGGTACTAATCCTGCTGTAAATCCGGGTCAGAAATCACAGAGACCAAATGCAAAAGGAAGCTCTGCGCCAAACACAGGTGATGTAGCTGATATGCAGCTTATGGCTCTAGTTCTACTGGCATCATTTGGTGCTATAGTTGCTATCTATAGAAAGAAGGCTTCAAGATAGCTTAAACATTGATAAATTAGTGTAAAATATCTAGATTTACAAGCAATTTGTTTAAGAATTTCCTTGCAGAAACAACTAATCTTATATATAATATATGGTGGTTCGCTTTGGACCACCATTTTTTATAATTCACACCCGGTGTGCAGCATCTTGGTGCTATAGTAACTGCTATAGTTATATGCTTGCGGAATCCGAGTGGAAGGAAAACCAGGAGGACAATATGTCAGTAATTTCAATGAAACAACTTTTAGAAGCAGGTGTACACTTTGGTCACCAGACAAGAAGATGGAACCCTAAGATGGCCCCATATATCTTCACAGAGAGAAACGGAATCTATATCATAGATTTACAGCAGACTGTGAATATGTTCGATGAGGCCTATGAGTTTGTCAAGAGCGTAGCGGAAGCAGGCAAGCCTGTTCTTTTCGTAGGAACAAAGAAGCAGGCTCAGAACGCAATCAAGGACGAAGCTGAGAGATGCGGAGAGTACTATGTGAGCGAGAGATGGCTTGGCGGAATGTTGACAAATCATAAGACAATCGGCACAAGAATTAAGCGTCTCAACGAGATCAACGAGATGGAAGAAAATGGAACCTTCGAGAAGCTGTCCAAGAAAGAAGTAACAAAGCTTACAGCAGAGCGAAATAAGCTAGAGAAGAATCTTGGCGGAATCAAGAACATGAAGGGACTTCCTGGCGCTATGTTCGTAGTTGATCCTAAGAAGGAGAAAATTGCGATTAAAGAAGCTAAGATTTTGGGAATTCCGGTAATAGGTATTGCTGATACAAACTGTGATCCGGACGATTTAGATTACATCATTCCGGGTAACGATGATGCTATCAGAGCAATCAAGTTGTTTGCAGGAAAACTTGCAGATGCAGTTATCGAAGCTCACCAGGGTGAGAGCTTTGACGAGGGAGTAAGCGCTGAGGAGCAGATGGCTCAAGCTGCGGAAAGCGAAGCAAAGGATATCGAGGAAGTTGTTGCTGAGCAGTAAGCAACAGATAGATTTAACTTTATTTGGCTTGGCTTTTGCTAAGCCAAAATGTATTTGAGGAGGATAAAATGGCTATTAGTGCATCAATGGTTAAAGAACTTCGTGAGATGACAGGTGCCGGCATGATGGATTGCAAAAAGGCTCTTGTTGATACAGACGGAGATATTGATAAAGCTGTAGAGTTCCTAAGAGAAAAGGGACTGGCTAAAGCAGCTAAGAAGGCAGGAAGAATCGCAGCTGAAGGTCTGGTTAGATTGGCTTTTTCAGCTGATCACAGAGAAGCAGCAGTTGTAGAGGTTAACTCTGAGACTGATTTCGTATCAAAGAACCCTGAGTTCGTTCAGTTCGTTGAGGACGTTGCAACAAAGGCTCTCGAGCAGAAGGGTAACGATATTGAAACTTTCATGAATGTTAATTTTGACGAAACAGGAACTCTTAAGGATGCTCTTTCAGCTAAGATTGCCAAGATAGGTGAAAATATGAACGTAAGACGTTACTTCAAGTGCGCTACACCTGGTGTTGTTTACACAGGATACATCCACGGTGGTGGAAGAATAGGTGTACTTGTAGGTATCGAGACTGAGGCTACATTTGAAGAGATTGAGCACGTAGGTAAGGACGTAGCTATGCAGGTTGCTTCAATGAATCCTAAGTTCGTAACTGAGGACGAAGTTGATAAGGGTTGGCTTGAAACAGAGACAGAAATCGCTAAGCAGCAGCTTCTTAACGAAGGTAAGAAGGAAGAACTTCTCGAGAGAATCATTCCGGGAAAGATTAAGGCCCTCCTAAAGGAAGTTTGCCTTGTAGATCAGAAGTTCGTTAAGAATGGAGATATCACAGTAGCTCAGTATGTTGATGAAGAGAGCAAGAAGCTCGGTAAGTCAATGAAGGTTGTTGAGATGGCAAGATTTGAGGTCGGTGAAGGAATCGAGAAGAAGGAAGAGGACTTCGCAGCTGAGGTTGCAGCACAGCAGGCTGCAGCAAGCAAATAAATCGATATGCGATTTAAGTGACAATGATTATAAAGACATCACATTGACGGATAACCGCCGGTGCGATGTCTTTTTATCTATATGGAGGAGAAAATATTGGAGCATAGCATAGAACCATTTTTTAATCAAAACTCGAATATACTGATTCTAGGTAGCTTTCCATCGGTAAAATCAAGAGAAGAGAACTTCTACTATGCAAATAAGCAAAACAGGTTTTGGAAGGTTCTTGCAAATATCTTTGTTGATGAGCTCCCTACTGATGAGGCTGAGAAGAAGGCCTTTTTGACAGTGCACAGGATTGCACTTTGGGACGTAATAGCATCTTGCGATATAGTAGGTTCATCTGATGCGAGCATAAAGTCTGTCTCGCCGAGCGAGCTTAACTTTATACTTGAGAAGGCGCCTATTGAGAAGCTTGTATTAAATGGCAGGAAGGCGACACAGCTTTTTTATCGAAACCAAGGGAAGGTGCTTCCGATAAGAAATTGTAAGGACAAAGATATTGAAATTTTTGAGCTTCCTTCTACGAGCCCGGCTAATGCGACATTTAGCCTGAATGATTTAATTTTGCATTGGAGGATTATTTCAAGATAATCTAAAGTATAGCGATGACAAAAATTCGGAAAAGGAGTATATTAATAGTATATAGTAAAAGTGGAGGTGCCTTATGGAAGGTATGAATACTAAAATTGATTTGAGTCTTGAGGAATACATGAGATTTGCCTTTACTGTGCAGAGACAGGATAAAAGATATATTAGAGCTAAACTTATTATGATGCTTGGGCTTTTGGTTATTGCAGTTATCAATTTTAAGGGCGGAAACAAACAGCTTGGAAGCATACTACTGATTATGGTTGTTGCGCTACCGATGTTCCTTGATATAATGATGAAGAAGCAGGTAACCAAGGCGTATAACGACAATGCCAATACTCAGGGCATAAACACAAGCCTAACTTTCTATGATAATTACTACGAGGGTCATAGCGAGATAGGGGATAATAAATATCTCTACGAAGAACTATATAAGATAATAGAGACTCCTACGAATTTCTATCTGATGCTATCGCCTCAGCACGGTTCCATAGTTATCAAAGAAAACTGCAGTGAAGAACTTTTGATGTTTCTTGATCGACTGAAGACCAGAATGGATAAGGAATACGGAAAAAAATAGAAGGCTCAGATTGAGCCTCCCTAGAATATGCTTATAAAATGCGTAAGCCTTTGTTTACGCATTTTTTATGCTCTTAAGTGATTAGTTGCGAAGTCTTGCTTTTCTAAGAGCGAGTATACGGTTCATTTCGTTGTTCACAATCATGAATCCCTCGTCTACACCCATGCCCGGTTTTGCGAGAATCTGATCCGGCTGAGTTGCCATAGCACAGCTTACGCAAACTTGAGCACTTCTATCTGTTTCGTTACAGGTTCCGCCCTGGTAGGCTCCGATGCCCTTGCTCTTGCAGTAGAGAACGGCCTCGATTGTGTTATTGATTCCGCCAAGATCCGGTGTTTTTATCTGAACCATATGACCGGCCTTGTTGTCGGCAAATAGTTTGATATCCTCGAGGGTGTTGCACCACTCGTCAGCTACCAATTCAACATCACAGCCTCTGCTATCCAGCTCCTTTGTAAGAGCTGAAAGTGCTTCAATCTGATCTTCTCTATTGCTGTCACAGTCCATTGGACCTTCTATTCTGAGATGGAAAGGCTTTGCTGTTGCTCCCAAATCCTCTATGTAATCGGCCATCTCCTTGTAATTGTTGTTTCCAAAGGCTGTACCTATGGTTCCATAAACGTCGATATGCATAACAGGGCAATAACTCTCATCGGATCTGCAATTTAAGATTCTATTTCTGAGCCATCCTACATATTCTTTGAGTTTTTCACCGCGTGTGCCCAGCTTTTCCTCTACATTGTTAATCAAAGCATGAGGAAGTACATCTGCTCTTTTTAGAATCATCTTATCCGAGTTATTATATCTGTCATCACCTGACTGAGTGAAGATTGGAATAGGCTTATCGCTAACTTCACATCCGTACTCGTCCGCAACTACTTCGCACATAAGCCTTCCTGAGGCCTTGGCAACAGCATCGAGAAGGGCCTGAGAAAGTCCGTATCGTATAGCGGTATGAAGTCTCTTGCCATCAACCTTGATTGCTTCCATATCTTCGCAAAGCTTACGAAAGTTATCAGCATCTTTGCCGATAAGTTCCGGTTTTATATAGTTGTCTATAACCGGGATGAAATCCTCTGCAAGAAATAGGGGATCTCTTCCGCCGGCACCTGAATATTGAACGGCAGCGCAGTCTCCGGTAGCGACTTGTCCGTCCTCGAGTAAAATCATTACGGATATTGATTCACCGGCCTGACGAACTGATTTAAAACCTTCTGTGACAGGCTTTCCTGTATAGAATAGACCGTCGTGACCGGCACCTCTTTTGATAGCTCTCTGATCATCAAAATAGAAACCTGTGCGTCCTGCAGAACAAATTACATCTATAATTTTCATATCTTTGATCTCCAATCTGAATTCACTTGGATAACTAAAAACTGCTTAGCGTTTTGGTCTTCCTACTAATCTTCCCTTACCTATGGCATATACGTCGTCTATAACCATTTGGAAGGAAGCGTCACGAGCTTCAACCTTTGCTCTCTCCTCAATCTTGTCTCTGTGGAAATCCTTTAATTCCTGTGAGAATGGAAGATTTCCTGTATTGAGAATTCTTACTGCACCATTGTTATCACGGCATGGAAGCATGAGTCCTGCATTATATCTGCAAGGAGCAAACGGTATGTCGATAACACCGGCCTCTGTAGCTCGGCAGGTTCCGACAGCGATATCGCCATCTCCAAGCTCAAAGCACTTGTCTACGATACAGCGCGTCTCGGCTTTGATGATTTCCTTTTCGTCCTTGAGTGCTGCTTCAGGGAAATCCTGATCCTTGAGCATGTTAACGACCTGCTTGGTGCATCTAAGACCTTGACCGTTAGCTTCCATGGTAGGAATTCCTATAGCTTCGTGAGGACTCTTTACTATGACCTTGGTTGCCTTTGATAGGCCGGCAATCAGGCTGCCTGATGAGATTACACCAAAGGCTTTTGATTCGTCAGCAGGGAATCCGCCCATCCATTGGTGAAGAACAGTGGTTACGATTACATCGTCGTAGCCGTACTTATGGAGGTATTCCTCTGTAAGTTCTTCGAGTGTTCTGATTGCTGCGATATCCTGAATTATGTTACCGCACTGACCATATCCGACTGTGATGTTCTTTACACCTTGCTCAGCAGCGAGTAGAGCCTCAATAATAGCAACAGAGTGAGAGATACAAGGAGGTACGAGTGTTCCTGTCAAAGGACCATAAGGTTCGCGGTTGATGGATACGCCCATCTCTTCATAGAGACCTGTCAACCTATCTACGTACTGCCAATCTCTGATTGTGCGATTCATAGGAACATCCTTACAATAAGGTAAATTATATGATATTCCTCCGCCTTCATAACTCGTGAAGCCACCGGCATAGGAAATCTCAGTCAAAAGTCTTGCATCAGGGGTACCATGTCTTACCTGGACAGGTGTATGAACGCTTTCTATAACTTTTCGACAACCGCTAACACCGTGGTTTACAGGTGGAAAGCCATTCATCATAGCACGTCCGAGTCTGATGGATTCTTCAATTCCATTTTCGGCTTCTTCATAGCGATTAAGTCTTGTGTAGCTATCTACGGTAGTAGGTAATAAGTCGGCTTCACCTACATCTTCCAGATAGTTGAGAAGCTTTATATGATCTTCGATTACAGGAACACCGGCTCTTGGCTGAACGAGTGTATTTCTAATCTCTTTAGCTGAGATTAGCTTTTCTGAAAAAACCTTTTCTCTTGGCATAGCCTTGTGATAGTTAACCGCTTCCTCTAAGTCGACATCCTTGCCTGTGGGCCACTGCGCCAGAACTTCGTTACGGAGTGCCAAAAACTCGGCTTCCGATATCTTCTTATTTTTCAAATCCATCTTTTTCTAATTCCTCTTTCATTATCTTAAGTGCAATTTTTGGATAGTGTGCTGAAAGCAAGCCCATCGCTGCTAATATATATTTTCGGTCGACTCTTATTTTAGCCGTCTTTGGTCTAAGCGACATCGGATTTGCGACATCAAAGAGGGCATGAGATACGATTTCACCAGTTCTGCTCGTATGAATCAGGCTGCCGCCGGTTACAATTATTTGCTTTACATCTCTCAGGTCCTTGCCCGTTTGAACATAGGTGAGTCCGCATACTGTGTAGCTTTCCTCCATGGAGCCGGCATGTCTTGTTACAGCTGTCTCTATAGCCATAGATGCAAGTGCGTAGTCCAGGCGCTCAAGCTCCTCGTCGCCGTTTGGGATAGCATCTGTATGGGTACTCAAATAGTCTATAAGCTCTCTAGCGCGCGTCTCACTTAGACCTGATAACTCGCAAATGCGGTCCAGTCCTGCCGCATCTACAATTCCGTTTATACTGTATCTCATTCCGATGTCACCTTCGACAGTTCTCTTGGAATAAGGCTCCGGCAAGCCTTTATATACAGTACCTGAATGCGAAGGCTTGCCATTTGCCACGGAGTAAATATCGGTGGTTGCGCCTCCAACATCAATGGCAATTAGCTCTCCGAGGCCTGCCTCACCATCGCAGCCGTCGGCTAGAAGGTTTATGGCATGTAGAACGGCAGATGGGGTAGGCATCAAAATGTCCGTCAGTATTGTTGAAGCCTTGCTCAGGCCCTTGGCCTTAATTATGCGACGCAGAAAAATCTCTCTTATCTTATCCTGTGTCTCTGATATATTTATTGTGCCGAACTTAGGCATAACGTTTGGACACACATAGGTCTCGTGACCTTCCAGTATTCTTTCACATTCCTTCGAAGCATTGCGGTTTCCGGCTATAATTATAGGAAACTCAGGAGCTAGAGTAGCGAGCATCTTGGCATTATGCACTATGCATTCGGTGTTTCCTCCGTCGGTTCCACCTACAAGCAGGAAGATATCCGGCTTACTCTTTGATATTTCTTCTATATCATCTTCCGTTAGCTCAAAAGAAAAGAGCTTGATTATCTTGGCTCCGGCTCCGAGCGTAGCCATCTTTGCCGCTTCTGATGTCAGTTCCGGAACGAGTCCTGAGGCTATCATGCGAAGACCTCCGGCAGCAGAAGAGCAGGCGAGAGTTTTTTCGTAACGAATATCGCCAATATTGTCTTTTAAAATTGAAAGACCTTGGTTAAGACCTTCGTTTATATCGCTTTCGACAGTGGTGTAGGAAGCTGCTGTTCCGAGGATTTTGGCATTTTCTATATCGACTGCCGTAAGCTTGGTATATGTGCTACCGAAGTCAATAAGCAGTACGGCCCTCATGAATGACTTTCCTCGATACACTTAGCGGAGTTCTCGTGATTACCCTCGGGCTGAACTCCGGTATCAGTTTCTTTGTCTTTGAAAATCCGGTGTAATGCATCTATAGTAGTCTCAGGTGCTGTTCCGGGTGGAAAGGCGTAATTGAAACCCATGTCCTTGAAGCGCTTCTCAACATCCTCAAACTTCTGCTTGCCTATAACTATATTGCCACCAACAAGCAGCGGGATATCCTTAAGTCCCGCCTCGTCGCATTTTTCACGCATTCCACGACAATCAAGCTCACCTTGCCCATAGAGTGAGGAGATGAGAATTGCATCGGCATTAGACTCTATGGCTGCGTTTATAAACTCTTCCTGTGAAACCATAACCCCAAGGTCCACAACGTCATAGCCCGCTTCCATAAAAGCGTGGTGGAGAATCTTTATCCCTACAGCGTGAACATCAGAGCCGATTACTCCGATTATCAAAACTCTCTTTTTTCTGTCTGAAAGCATTTGTTTGACCTCAATTCCAATTGAAAATAAAGATACAAATTCTTATATTGATATATAACATAATAGTACAGTGAACTATATCAAAAGTCAACGCATATATAAACATATATACATAGGAAATCAAAGTTTTTATTTTTATGTACAAACATTGTAATGTAAAAGGCATAGTTAAAGGAAAAAAATGATGATATAATGTAAAAAAGAGGTGAACTGAAATGAAAATCTTAAAATCAAAAAGCTGGCAGTTTGAAGTTTACGGTCAAGATGGAGATGTAATTTTATTTGGGAAAAATATATTTGACTATAAATGGGAGAGCACAGGCAAAAGTGTTACGGTAAAAGATCCTTTATATCATCAAGACCACAGATTCGGAGTGTACACAGCGAATATTGATGGAAAAGTCCATACTTTTGCCGCGGGAGAATTCAGTAACTGCATATGGGGTTTCTACACATATAAATATTAGATTGAATATCAAAGCTTAATAGAAAGATTAAAAGTGGAGCAGTA
>ERZ773042.250-NODE-250-length-40769-cov-5.235546_pt1 | contig 40769 bp, 37 predicted proteins | sample MGYA00511664_ERZ773042 | MGnify/ENA primary metagenome ERZ773042 (study PRJEB29015, sample SAMEA2737984) | human oral metagenome | biome: human oral; feature: human-associated habitat; material: dental | place: China | collected 2036 ... | reverse complement strand
GGGGGGGGGGGTATAATTCAAATCCTAATTTCTTTTAAAGGATAATTTCATGGGTTATATAGAGTCTAACCTTCTAAAAGGCGAAGAGATAGTTGCGAAAGCTAAAATTCACTGGGCAGTTTTCATTCCCGCTATTGTTTTTTTAATCATTGCATTGCTTATATTTAGCAAAGGTGATTACGAAATTTTTGTCATATTATTTGGAGTTTTTATACTGGCGTTGCTTAAAGGATTGATTGTTTTTAAAACAAACGAGCTTGCCATTACAAATCAGCGTATAATCGGTAAAGCAGGCTTTGTCAGCCGCGACACCGTAGAGCTGAAATACGAGAAAATCGAGAGCCTATCTGTGGCGCAAGGTGTCCTCGGGCGAATTTTCGGCTGCGGTACCGTAGTGGTACGAGGCACCGGCGGAACGGCGGTTAGCTTCCCGTATATCACCAATCCCGTAGCATTTAAAAACAAAGCGATGGAAAAGATAGGCTAATCTCCGTCTTGCATATAAAATTTCAGTCAAATCATAAAATTTTACATCCCAAATTTATCTCAAAAATAAGTGCGATTGACTAAAATTAAAATTATATCCATCGCACTTTAAATTTTAATCTAAATAACGTAGCTCAATAAGCACTGTGTCGTTCTTTAAAATTCTAAAAAAACTTATCGTCATATTAAGACACCACATTTAGTATTTTATCTAAAATTTTGTTTTTGTCGCTATAATGTGGCTTCTTGACCTTTTCGTCTAGTGGCTCAGGACGTTGCATTCTCAGTGCGAAAACGCGTGGTTCAAATCCCGCAAGGGTCGCCATTATGGACTTATACAAGCCTCTTGATTTTAAACGGTAAATTTATCTATGATTTTATCATGGACTTTCATACAGCCCGTCAGATTTTAAATAATAAATTTTATCTGCGATTTTATCGATGAAGCTTTTATCGTGCGAGACGATGATTTCGCTTACGTCAAGCTCCGCCAAAATCCCCGCCACGCGCTCCTGCATCGCCTCATCAAGTGCCGTCGTAGGCTCGTCCAGTAGCAGTATCCTAGGCTCGCATACCAGCGCGCCCGCAAGCGCCACTAGCTTTTTCTCGCCGCCGCTTAGATGAAAGGGCACCCGCTCGCGTAGATGTTCGATTCCCAAGCGTCGCAGCGTCTCCAGCGCCTTGCGCTCGATCTGCTCTTCACCTAAAATTTCAAGCTTTTTTAGATGGTCGTTTTCGCTGCCCTGCCTTAAAATTTCCGCCTTACGACCAAAAAATTTAGAAAAAATTCCACGCCTTTGCTCCACATTTCGTGCTCGTTTTAACCGCTCATTTTGCGCACGCAGGCTAAATGCGACGTCCTCAAACACGCTCGCGCACAAAAATTGATCGTCGCTGTTTTGAAATAAAAACCCGATCTCGTGGCGAAATTTTACAAAATCCTCCGCACACTCAAGCTTCTCGCCGAAAAGCTCGATCTTGCCCTCGCCCCATTGCCTTAGGCCGCCTAAAATTTGAAGCAGGCTCGTCTTACCCTGCCCGTTCGCGCCCAAGATCGCCACTTTTTCCTTATGCCCTACGCTCAAATTTACGCCGCGAAAAATTTCTCGCTCGCCATTTTTGGCGCTTAAATCCAGCGCCTTAAGCGAACAGCTCATAAGATAGCTCCGATTTTAACAGATACGCATGCCAGCACGAACGCCAAAAACGAGGCCTCCGAGACGCTCAAGCCATCGCGACGTTCGTAAAATAGCCTACCGCAAAACCCTCGCGCACTCATTACCATGCTTAAATTCCTTGCTTGCTCAAGTGCCGAAATCGCTAAAATCCCGATCAAATTCGCATAAATTTTATAAGTGAAAATTCCGCTCGTCCCTACAAATCCGCGCATGCGCAAAAGTGCTTGCAGCCTCGCCAGATCCGAGCGTAAAAAATTTACGAATCGCCCACAGCAATACACCAAAGCGCTTAGCTTTTCGCCGAGCCCGAGCCCGTAAAATCCGCGCGCGAAAAAATATTCGTCCTTGCCGTAAAATAGCAAAATTGCAAACGCCATTATCAAATTCGCGCGCAAAAATATCACGCCCGCAAGCTCGTAGTTGCCGACTATAGCGGGGCTTAACGCGCTTAAAATCGCAAAGATATTTAATACCGCAAGCCTTGTGCAGACCGCGCGCGCAATCGAAATTTTAAGCGCAAAAAGAAGTAGCGGCGGGGCAAAAAACGCCGCGTAAAGCTGCTCGCTAAGTCCGACGCCAAAGCTGAAGATGAAAAACGCGAGCAGTGATACGGCAGGGCTCATTTGCGCGCTCTTTTCGCTAGCCACATTAAGCCAAAAAAGCCGAAAATCAAGGCCAAACAAAGCGCGATTTTAGGCGCCTCGGCGGACTGGCTTTGAAACGCCAGGCTCCTAATATCACTCTTAGGGCTTTCTTTCGGCAAGATGCTTTGCGAGGCGGAATTTTCCAAAGGCTCGGAAACACTTGAAATTTTATTTTTAGGCATACTGCCTTTCGGTGCGATATTTTCGGACGCACTGCCTTCGAACGCGGAATTTTTAGCGGCGTTCAAATTTTGCGGCACAGGATTTTTAGAAACGTCAGAATTTTGCGGCGTGGAATTTTCAGGATCACCGGAATCCTGCGGCGTAAAGTCCTCGGCGCTAAATTCCATCTGTGCGCCGTGTCCCGCGCCTCCATAAATTTGAATAGTAAAATTTTTAGCGGGTATTCGTATGCTCGCAAGTCCCTCTTTATCGGTCCTAGTGCGCACAATTTCGCGCCCGTCCGCACTGATTAAAACTTCGCACTCCATGCAGGGAGAATTTTTATAAAAATAGCTATAAATTGCCACTCTATCGCCCTCTTGCGTCGCGAAAAGATGAAGCGCATGCGAAAATGCGAAGGAGATCAAAACCGTTAAGAAAAATAGCGCTCTCATCGCCTCTGTCCGCCGTAAAATTTCGCAATAAAGCTAAGCGCAAAAAGGGTGATGATCCCTTCCAAAACAGCTAAGATTGCGCCTTCGAGCGAGATGAGCGTCGCGATAGCAAAAAACTCCCGCCCGCTAATGAAAAGCACGAGATCAAGAAGCAGCATCGAGCAGACGATCGGCACGAAACCCGCCAAAAACAGATAAATTTTTTGCGTGCGTACTTTTAGCTCTTGCGCTTTTGCGGCGGCGGCAAAGAGTCTGCCCAAAACTGCCGGAAAGCCGATGACTGCGGTATTTACGCCTAGCACACTAAGCCCTCCGAAGCCGAAAAATACCCCTTGCAAAAATAGCGCGACGAAAATCGCCAAGATCGCGCGCGAGCCCAAAAACGCGCCTACGAGCCCGCTTAGCATCAGGTGCATGGAGCTGACGCCCACAGGCAGGTGCACGAAAGAGGCGACGAAAAATAGCGCGCTAAAACATGCGATCCTAGGGATTTCAGACTGCCTTACGCGCCATAAAATCGCCGCTACCGCAGGCGCCGTAACCGTCCAGCCTGCGAGCAGCACGGGCGCGCTCAAAACTCCTTCGCTAATGTGCACGGCTCGCCTCCTTTAAATAGCCCTCGTTTTTCAGATGTGCAAAAACACACAAAGTGGTTAAATTTAATAGCTTTTCGACCTTTGCGATAATCGCTTTGATTGCTACAGGTCTTGCTTTTACGGCTTTAATCGCGGCAAAATTTGCGGCTGTAAAACTCGCGGCTTGCGTCCTATCTGCGGTGGCTGTCAGCGCAAGACTCGGAGCGGTCTCGGAGCTGCTTGCGGAACCAGTAAATTTAATAAATTTTAAGGCTCGCATGGCGCAATAAATTTTAATTTCCGTATTTGCGGGAGCAGCGAGCGGATTTTGCAACGCAAAATTTAAAGCTCCGATCGATCTCGGTGCAACGCTCCCGCGGTAAAACAGAGCTTGCGAAATTTTAAAAGCCGGGGTTTTAAAAATTTCAAAAAACGAAATTTTGCGCGCGGGTATTTTACGCTCATAAATCCACGGATGTAAAATTTTACGGCTCGAAGCTCCTAAGAGCGGATTTCCGTCGAGCAAAATTTTACGCAGCAGAGCTTCGTTACTTAAAATTTTACTCGGCGGAATTTTGCCATTTAAAATTTTAACTGCAGAATTCGATGGAAATTTTACATCGCCAAGCAAAACGTACGAAAATAAAATTTCAAAACTCCGCTCAAACGCAAATTTAAATTTATCCGCAGCCGCGCAAATTTCGTCCGAAAAAAGAGATCTCACCGAGTCGCTCCGCTATTTTTTCAGCTCGTCCGCCTTGATCCAAAGCACGGCCCCCAGCTCATTTACGGGCTGCTCGCTTCCTTTGGCGGCTTCCTCCTCGCTAAGAGCCGCAAAGCCCCACCAGCCGGCAACCGGCATCACGAAGCTAAACTCGCCCGCGCCGTTGGTTTTAACGACCTGCGTGACATGCGCCTCGCTAGGGGCTTTGTAGCCCTTATCGTTATATAGCTCGATCTCCACGTCCGCGCCCGGGACGGGCTTTCCGTGCAGTAAAAAAACTCCGCTAAATATCTCTCCCGCATACAGCGCATAAGGGCGCACGAGCGGCACGATCTCCGCCTCTAGCCCGAGCGGCTTATCCCAGCCTTCGCCCGCGTCGTAAGCATCGACGTAGGTTTTGGTGATATGGCGGATCATCTTCTGTTCAGCCGGCTCGGCATAGGATTTTGGATCAAAATAAAACGCCAAAAGCGATGGCTTGTCAGCTTTAAATTCCGCCGCAAAATAGGAATTTTCGCCTTTTTTTTGCTCTTTTAGGCTGCCTAGGAGCGATTTTTTCTCACTATCAATAAAAACGCCGAATTCTGCGGGCTTTTGTAGATTCATAGACTCCTGTAAAAACGGATGGGAGAATTCCAAATTTAGCTTTAAAGTAGCATCTTTTTGATCCTCTACGACATTTTTATCCGTTGTAAGAACGCCGAAATGTGCGAACGCAAGGCTAGCCGCGATGATTCCTAAAAAAGCAAATTTTGCCTTCATGTAATACCTTTCATAATAAAATATTACGGAATTGTATCACTTTTTTTCATCCGTATTGCTTAAATGTGGGTTTATTTTGAGTATTTAAAGCAAACTTTGGTTAAAATGTTGCAATTTAAATTACCAAAAAGAGGCAGAAAATGATAAATTTAAAACTTATCGAGACGAATTTCGATGAATTTAATAAAAAACTCATCGCCAAAAAAGTCCCGCCGCAAACCCTGCAAACGCTGCTAGATGCCTACAACGAGCTAAAATCTAAAAAGAGCGATCTTGAAAACCTCCAAGCCGTGCAAAATGCAAAGAGCAAGGAGCTTGGCCTCGCTGTGCGCGAGGACAAGGACGTAGGCGCGCTAAAATCTCAGCTTGAGGAAAACAAGCAAAAGATCCAAAGCCTAAGCGAGCTCGTAAACGAGCGTGAGCAAAGCTTAGAAGCGATCGCTGCGTGCGTACCGAATATCATCGACGACGACGTGCCGATCGGTGCGGACGAGAACGAAAACGTCTGTATCAAAAAGGTGCTTGAGCCGCACACGTTCGACTTCGCGCCCAAGCAGCACTTCGAGCTCGGCGAGGCGCTGGGATGGCTTGATTTCGAGCGCGGCGTCAAACTCAGCGGCAGCCGCTTCACAGCGATCCGAGGTCTTGGCGCAAAGCTGAATATGGCTCTCATCAATTACATGATCGAATTTAATAACTCGCGCGGTTTCGAGCTCGTAAATATGCCGTTTTTGGTGCGCGATCAGATCCTCTACGGCACGGGCCAGCTGCCTAAATTTAAAGACGACCTCTACCGCGTTGACGACGAGGAGCAAAACCTCTACCTCATCCCTACGAGCGAGGTTACGGCGACGAATCTCTTTAACGATGAAATTTTACGCAGCGAGGAGCTGCCGATCAAGCTCACCAGCTACAGCCACTGCTTTCGCAAGGAGGCGGGCTCGGCGGGGCGCGATACGCGCGGCATGATCCGCCAGCACCAGTTCGAAAAGGTCGAACTCGTCGCTATCACGCGCCCCGAAGATAGCGCAAAGATGCTTGAGGAGATGATTTCGTGCGCGAGCGATCTGCTAGCTAGCCTAGGCCTTCCGCACAGGCATATGCTACTTTGCAGCGGCGATCTTGGCTTTAGCGCCGCAAAGACCGTGGATTTGGAGGTTTGGCTACCGGGGCAAAACCAATACAGAGAGATCAGCTCGATCAGCAACTGTCGCGATTTCCAGGCGCGCAGAGCCAAGATCCGCTTCAAAGACGGCAAGAAAAACAGCCTCGTTCACACGTTAAACGGCTCCTCGCTCGCGGTCGGCCGCACGCTAATCGCGGTGATGGAAAACTACCAGCGCAAGGACGGCAGCATCGAAATTCCGCGCGTTTTAGAAAAATATATGTAGGCGGCCCGTGCAAAAGCCTTACAAAAATCCAAATTCTAACGCCCGCTTTGCATCCGCTGGATTTTGCGCGGTAAAATTTAGAAAGCGTAGCATTAAATTTTATCCTTACGGCGCAGAGCCTGAAGCACGCGATGCCGCGCTTCGCGGTTTTAAATTTTGCAATGAAACGCTTCGTCATACGCAACAAATTTGGCAATCACGGCACCCGCATTTTAAATTTCACGACGAGAAATTTGATGGCGCGAAATTTGCGACCTGCGGGACGAATTTTTTAGGAACAAACTTTCGCGGCACGGAATTCTGCAAATCAAAATTTAGGACACGCAGCGTCAAATTTTACAAAGCTAGATTGCACGAAACGGGTTTTTTAACTCGCACTGCGAAATTTTATACGGCGAAATTTCACGGCGCGAAATTTCACGAGATGAAGTTCCAGACGCCAAATTTAGAGCTTAAAACGAAATTTAACGTAGCGAAATTCGGCGGGGTGAAATTCCGCGATGGCGCGCTTTTAAAATTTGCCGCCGCAAAAGGGCTACGACGCAGTCCTAGCCTTTACGCCGCTGCGCCTTTTAAATTTATCGCGCCGCAAAACGCGGGATTTTTTGCAATAAAATTCGGCGAAGTGGAATTTTGCGGCGTAAAATTTCATAAAGTAAGATTGCGCCGCGCAAGATTTTACGGCGCGGAATTTGTGGCAAAGGGCGAGAAATTTCGCGGCGCGGAGCGGCGCGGAGCGGGCGCGTGAAGATCGCGCTTTTCGGCGGCAGTTTCGATCCGCCGCACGCAGGACACGACGCCGCGATGAAGGCGATTTTATCTAGCCTGAAGCCCGACTTGCTGATCATAATGCCGTCGTTTCTAAACCCGTTTAAAAAGAGCTTTTCGGCGCCTCCGCAACTGCGGCTTAGATGGTGCCGCGCGCTGTGGAACGACGCCCCGGGCGTGGAGGTAAGCGATTATGAAATTTCGCAAAACCGCCCGGTACCCACGATACAAAGCGTGAAATTTCTGCTCGAAAAATACGGCGGAAACGGCAAAATCGCGGCGGAAATGGCAGCCGCGGCGAGTGAAACCCAAAGCGCGGATAAAATTTCAAGCGCTGCTTCAAGCAGAGCGTCCGGCGCCGTCATGAGAGAAATTTCAAACTCCGTCGGGGATAAAATTTCGAGCGCGAGCAAAATTCTGAATGCTGGGCGGAACGAAATTTCAGATGCAGGCAGAATTTCAAGCGCCGTCACAGGCAAAATTTCAAATGCCGTTGCGAGCAAAATTCCAGGCGCAGGTAAAATTATAAGCGGCGACGTAAACGGTTCAAATTACGCGGATTACGCAAGCGATGCGAGCGGCGCAGACACCGCACCAAAGCTCTACATCGTCGTAGGCGCCGACAACCTATCGGAGCTTCACAAATGGCGCGACTTTAGCGAGCTGCAAAGACTAGCGGAGTTTGTCGTGCTTACGAGGCCCGGCTACGAGATCCCGCGGCAGTGGGCGAGCTTAAGGCGGATCGAGGTTGCCGTGGATGCGAGCTCAAGCGGTTTTAGGCGAGATTTCAAAGGCGAAATCCCGCCCAAGATCGCAGCAGAGGTCATAAAATTTTATAAAAGGAAAGATATGCAAGATCCAAAGCAAAGGGCGGAGCGGATCGCCGAAATTTTAAACGAAAAGAAAGCCGAAGATGTCCAGATCATCGATATGAGTGAGCGCGAATACATCGCAAAGCTCGTAGTTATCGCCACTACGCTAACCTCCCGCCACGCAGCCTCGCTTATCGAGGAGCTAAAAAACGTGCTTAAGCCACTCGGCGAGGAGTTTTTGGCTATCGAAAGCGGCGATGAATGGAGCGTCGTCGATCTCGGCGACATCATAGTCCATCTCATAAGCGAGACATACCGCGCCAAATACAATATCGAGGACTTCCTCGACAAGCTCAAAAAAGAGCAATTTTAAGGAGGGGGCGTGCCGAGACAGACCTGGAGCAGCAAGCTCACATATATTTTAACCGTCGCAGGCGCCACGATCGGCTTTGGTTGCACGTGGAGGTTTCCGTATTTAGTCGGCGAAAATGGTGGTGGCGCCTACGTGCTCATATTTTGCATCGCGATGATCGTGCTTGGAATCCCGATGATCTTGGTAGAAAACGTCATCGGACGCCGTGCGCTAAGAAACTGCGTCGATGCCTTCGTAGCGCCTAAAAAGGATGGCTCACGCATAAAGCCCGCATGGAAGATCGTAGGCATCATGGGCGTAATCGGCGCGTTTGGAATTTTAGCCTATTATATGGTCCTCGGCGGCTGGGTGCTAACCTATATCGTAAACATCGTAAGCGGCAACTTCGACCTCTCCGCGCGAATCACCGATCCCGCATTTACGCAGAAATTCTACGCAGATCACATCGAAAATAGCCCGCTCGGTGTCGGAGCTTACACGCTCGTTTTCATAGCGATCAACTGGTACATTTTGAAAAACGGCATCATCGAAGGAATCGAAAAATTCGTAAAATTTCTAATGCCCGCGCTATTTTTGTGCTTCATCGCCGTAATTCTTACAAATTTAACGCTAGAAGGCGCAAAGGAGGGCGTGAAATTTTATCTCGGCGTCGATTTTGCAAAGATCACGCCCAAGCTTTTGATCGACGTTTTGGGTCAGGTCTTTTTCGCGCTCTCGCTCGGTTTCGGCGTGATGATCACGCTGTCGAGCTTTTTAAACAAAGACGAGAAGCTGATGCAAACAGCCACCATCACCGCAGTCGTAAACACACTCATCGCCGTGCTTGCGGGCTTTATGATCTTCCCGTCGCTCTTTAGCGCGGGGCTTGAGCCGAGCAGCGGCTCGTCGTTAGTTTTTAAGAGCTTGCCGATCGCGTTTTCGCACATGCCCTTCGGCAACGCCGTCGCGGTGGTCTTTCTCTCGATTTTGCTCATCGCCGCGCTTACGACGTCGATCACGATCTATCAGGTCATCATAAATTTCGTCGAGGAGCGCTTCGGCTTTTCGACGCTAAAGGCGGTAAATTTAACGCTCGGCGGCGTCTTCGTGCTCGGCAACCTACCCTGCATACTCTCAAGCAGCGTGCTTGCGGACGTTAAAATTCTGGGGCGCTCGGTTTTCGACGCCTTCGACTTCGTAAGCGCGAACGTATTTTTCGTGCTAACGGCGCTTCTGTGCTGCATCTACGTGGGCTGGGTGCTAAAAAAGGACGCGATCTACGAGCTCACTAACGAAGGCGATCTGGGCGCAAGACTCGCGGGAGTTTGGTTTTTATATGTCAAATTTATCCTGCCGCTCATCATCGCGGTGATCTTCGGATACGGGATTTTCGGCTAAATTTAAAGCCGCGAGAGTTTTAAAATTTAAATTTGTCCACGGCTGGCGCGGCTCACTTCGCCGCAATATATTTTATGCCAAGGCGTAATAGAATTTTAAAATTTCATTCGCTCCGTTACATACGCTGCGGCGTGAGTTTTTACGCGGTGCGGTACGCTGCGGCGTAGTTGTAATATAAATTTAGCGCAACTGCGTCCTGCCCCTTGTAAAGTGTCGTCGGGAATTGGGTTGAGTTTGTGGGCGAGCAGAGCAATACGGTGCTGCAGAAGCAGCGCCGTCTCTGCGAGAAGTGCGACCTCGCAACCGGGGCCCCTTCCCGCCCCAAGAAAAGTTTGGGTGCGGCGCGGCGGAATTTTAAAATTTTATTCGCCTCAGCGCAGCGCGTTAAATTTTAGAATTTTAAAATCTATCGCAGCGGCGCCGTATCGCGAGAGATAAAATTTAAAATTTAGCCGCAATTTAGGAGTTTTCAATGCTTCTGTTTTTCTTTACGATCTTTCCGATATCGCTGATGCCGGGCATCAACATGACCTACGCGCTAAATCTCGGCATCTCGCGCGGCTATCTTAGGGCGCTGCCTGCACTGCTGGCGCAGGTGCTGGGCGTCGCGGCCGTGGCGCTTGCGTGCATATTCGGCGTCGCGGGCATTCTGCTTGCGCACCCTGCAGCGCTTAGCGCGATTAAAATTTTAGGCGGCGCGTATATCTTCTATCTGGGCGTCGCGACCTTTTTAGCGCGCGGAAATTTCAAGCTGCAAAAACAGAAGCGCAGCGAAAATATCTTCTTCCAAGGTCTCGTAGTCGCGGTCTCAAACCCCAAGGCGTGGATATTTTTTACCGCGCTCTTTCCGCCATTTTTGGACGCGGACAATCTTTTCGGCGCGCGCACATTTGCCCTTGTCGCCACGCTGTGCGCCAGCGAAAGCATCTGTCTTAGCATCTACGCGCTGGGCGGAGCGGTGCTAAAAAATCTGCTGAAAACCCATCTGAAATACCTCGAAATTTTCTGCTCGGTGCTGATGTGCGCGATCGGACTATGGATGATTTTAGGCTAAATTTTGATTGGGCTTGGCGCCCGAGTTTTGATGAAATTTTAAATTTAAAAGATAGATTGAAAAGCGGTATTGCTGCGGCTAAATCTCAAGAAAGCCTTTAAAATTTAGCCGCTAGCTCTGAATTAAAATTTTAAGCGATCGGTGGCGTGCACCAAGCGCCGCGGCGGTTATCGTCCAGGGTTAGCCTACAGTGCGCCTAAGGAATTTGCGGGCATGATTCTTATCCGCAGCGAAACGGCGGCGCGTTTAGGCGGTTTTGCTTTATGTAGCATCGCCTCGTCGCATCCGCTTAAATTTTAAAATTTAATCTCTGCCGTGAAGCTCGTCGATGTAAAATTTCACAGAGCCGAGACCCTCTTTTTTCGCCCATTCGTAGGCGCTTGAGACGAACTCCCAGTTGATGCCTGCGTAGAATTTCTCCAGATATTTCGGGCGCGCATTGTGCTCATCGATGTAATACGCGTGCTCCCAAACGTCCACGACTAGAAGTGGTACGAGCCCCTCGGTCACCGGCGTGGCGGCATTTTGGGTCGCTTTGATGCAAAGCTTGCCCGATTTCGGATCGTAAGCAAGCCACACCCAACCCGAGCCGAAATGCGCCGTAGCAGCAGCCAAAAACTCGCTTTTAAAATCCGCGAAATTTTCTGCCAGCGCCGATTTTAGCTCCGCGGAAGCCTCGCTAGGTTTTGCGATGCAATCCCAGTAAAAATCGTGGTTGTAAACCTGCGCGGCGTTGTTAAAAAGCCCGCCGCTAGCAGCCATTACGATCTCGTAAAGCCCCTTGCCCGCAAACTCGCCTGATTCGGTAAATTTATTTAAATTTGCCACATAGGTCGCGTGGTGCTTGCCGTGGTGATAATCACAGGTTTGCTTGCTTACTACCGCGTTGTGCGCCGCATCGAACGGCAACTCTCTAAGTTTAAACATCTTTCTCTCCTTGAAATGAATTTTAAAGCGATTATAGCCTAAAATTTCTAAACGAATAATAAAATTTATTATTTAGGATTAATTTTAAGATGAATTTCAATCTAGCTCGCTCCTAATATAATCGTGCTTTAAATTTAAAATTTAGGCGGTTTTGAATAACCAAAAGCTTTGTTCTTCTCCTCATCGGAGCGCTTTTTGAGTGCGGCTGGGCTTACGGACTTAAGCACGCTGCTAGTACGCACGAATCGCTGCTCACCGTCATCTGCGTAATTGCGAGCTTTTTATATTTATGCCTGCTTTTAAATACATAGTGCGACACTCACATACGTCCTATACACGGGCCTCGGCACGCTTTTATCGCTTCACTCTAAACGATAGTCGCACTAAAAGAGGGCTCGGAGATTAGCCTACTTCGCATATTTTTCATATTCACGCTAAGCTTATGCACAGGCATCGGCACGATCGGCGCCGTGATGCCGGGTGTATTCGTCCGCTGCGATAAATTTTTGGCGCGCAAAGCGCCTGTTATTTCTCATAATTTCAAGCGCCGCGATGCTGAAATTAATTTAGAATTTTGGCGAATTTAGCTAAGCTTAGCGCTAAATTTAACGCAAAGGAAAACCATGAAAATCATCGAAGGCTCGCTTGCTCTTAAGGGCAGCGAAAAGATCCTAATCATCAACGCCCGCTTCAACCACATCATTACCGATCGCCTAGTCGAGGGGGCGCACGATGCGTTTTTGCGTCACGGCGGCAAGGAGGAAAATTTGAGCCTGATGCTTGTTCCGGGCGCTTTTGAGATCCCGCTCGCGCTTGAAAAGGCGCTAGCTTCCAAACTCTACGACGCCGTCGTCTGCCTAGGCGCGGTGATCCGCGGCTCTACTCCGCATTTTGACTACGTAAGCGCCGAGGTAAGCAAGGGTATCGCAAACACCATGCTAAAATACGGCGCGCCCGTGACTTTCGGCGTGCTGACTACCGATAATATCGAGCAGGCGATCGAGCGAGCAGGCTCAAAGGCCGGCAACAAGGGCTTTGAAGCGATGAGTGGCGCGATCGAGCTTCTAAGTCTATTTCGCAACATAAAGGCTTAAAATGGCTACCAGACACCAAGCCAGGCTCGCTGCGATCTCGCTGCTTTACTCCCAAGATATGAACGGCGGCGGCGAGGACTTTGCGGACGAATATCTGGAGGAAAAGCGCATTCGCAACGAGCAGCGCAACTGGACGCTGGCGCTTCTACGCGGCGCTAGCGAAAATCTCGCCGCGGTCGATGCGCTGATAGATGAAAATTTAAAGGAATTCAAGCTCGCCGAAATTTCGGCTCTGGAGCGCGCGATACTGCGGCTCGGGGCGTATGAGTTGCGCTTTACGGACACGGACGCGGGCATCGTCATAAACGAAGCGATCAACTCCGCTAAAGAGCTTGGCATCTCGCCAAGATTTATAAACGGCGTGCTGGACGCGCTAAAAGATAGCCCCGTAAACATCGCGGCGGATAAAATTTCCAAGCCGAATACAACAGCAAGCGTGAATTCCGAGCTATCCACGGCGACAAGCGAAAATTCCAAGCCCACTGCGGCGAAAAGCTCCGCTATTTCAGACAGCAACGTTGCGGCGAAAAATTTCATCCCTACAGACACGGACGGCGAGACGAAAAATTTTACTAAGGCAAAGCGGAGCGGCGCGCCGAAAAATTCTACGCCAAGCAGAAGCAGGCCATCTAAAAAGTCCGCTAATTTGAAAACTCGCAACGCGCCCGCCAAAAAATCCGTCGCAAGCAAAAAATTTAAAACGGAGGGAAATTTTAAGGCCGGAGATAAATTTAAGACGGAGAAAACGGGCAAAAATTTCAAAACGGGCGAGCTAGGTAAAAATTTTAAGGCAGGCGAACGAGGCAAAGACGCCGCGCCGAAAAAAGAGGGCGCGGATAGAAATTTCAGAGTCGGCAAAAGTACAGCACCAAAAAAGGGCGCTGCGGGTAAAAATATTGCGCCGAAAAGTAGGGCTGGGCGCAAAAGCTCTATCGCGCCGAAAAAATCTGCGGACGGCAGAGGCACCGTCTCAAAAAAACCAGCAGGCAGCAAAGGCGCAGTGCGCGGCAAGGATAAACGGTGAAGCTCTGCGTCGCGCTTGATCTGGGCTCGAAGCAGGAGTGTTTACAGCTGGCGGAGCAGCTTGCGGACTTTTCGGATAAAATTTGGCTCAAGGTGGGCTTGAGAGCTTATTTGCGCGACGGAGCGGGCTTTGTGAGGGAGCTAAAAAAGCTCGGAAATTTTAAAATTTTCCTCGATCTAAAGCTCTACGACATCCCAAACACGATGGATGACGCTGCCGAGGAGATCGCCAGGCTCGGCGTAGATATGATAAACGTGCACGCAAGTAGCGGCAAACGCGCGATGGCTACGGTGATGCAGCGGTTAAACAAGCTTGGTTCACGTCCGCTGGTGCTCGCAGTCTCTGCGCTAACGAGCTTTGATCAGGCGGAATTTAGCGCGGTTTACGAGCAAAATTTAAGCGACGCCGTGCGCAAATTTAGCGTGATGAGCTACGAAGCGGGGCTTGACGGCATGGTCTGCTCTGCTTACGAGAGCCGCCTGATAAAGGATGCCACAAGCGCAAATTTTATCACGCTCTGCCCTGGCGTGCGGCCATTTGGTGAGAGCGTGGGGGATCAAAAGCGGGTGGCGGATCTGAGCGTAGCGCGCGAGGCAGGAGCGGACTTTATCGTAGTCGGTCGCCCGATCTATCAAAGCGCCGATCCGCGCGAAATTTGCGAGCGAATTTTGGATCAAATTTAACGCCAAAACTTGCATAAAATTTGACGCAAGCTCGTTTTAAGCGGAATTTTCGCGCGCAAGAAATTTTAATTAAAATGCGCACAAAGGCGGCTCGGATGACGTCGAAGCGCCGTCGTCATCTTTTTACAAAATCCGTTGGAGTTTGAAACAAACGTATCAGATTTTTGCATTTGTCGCGAGGCGGAAGCATCAATTTACTCCTTTTGGGATTAAAAACGTTTAAGCTTTACCGCGCCGAAGCCCCCTGCTAGCTCGCGGATAAAATTTCCGACAATGAGCGCGGCGGCGGGCGCTTTAGCACTAAAAAGAGGCGCGCATAAGCGCAGCGGCGACCCGGCGGCGAGGTAAAATTTTAAAAATTTTTCGCGCCGCGTGGATAAAATTTTAAAACTTGCCTCGCACGAGTGAAATTTTAAAATTCCGCACTCTCAAGGGGTTTTAAAATTTTATCCAAATGGCGAGTCGAGCGAAATCTAAATAAAGATTGGAGTAAAATTTGAGTAAAGGCGCAAGCGATTTTAAGAAAATCCCCTATGTCGGCGAGGCGACAGAGGCCGATCTGCTGGCGCTGGGCTACACTGACATCGCTTCTCTAAATGGCGCGGATCCGAGCAGATGTTTGAACGCGCAAAGGCGCTCGGGCGCGGCAGATGTATCCTCTACGTTTACCGAGGCCAGCCACTACGCCAGCACGCCCCGTCCTGATAAAGCCAAGCTGAAATGGTGGCTTTGGAAGGACTAAATTTACAAATTTGACCCGCGCAGGTCGTTTAAATTTGATCGAATTTGCAAGCAACCGACGCGGCTCCGATTTCTGGCAAGCGCGCGCCGAGCCGTATATGCGTTGCAAATATAAAAGCGGCGACAGTCGGTGTTTTTTAGGCGCACACGGCGCAGCCTTTCACGACGGCGAGCGGTGGCGGCTGATATTTAATAATCACGCTATGGAGAAAATGAAATAGGTGGCGCGAGTTTTGCTTTTTATGGTAAATTTTACAAACGCGGCGCAGATTCCTGCACGAGTTTTACGGACGGCGTGAAGGGGGTAAATTTAACGGGCGCCTTATGATGGGGGGGCCGCAAAGCGGAAGGACGGTTAAAATGAAATTTTTTACTCTTTTGATTTTATGCGCGAGCGCGCTTTTGGGCGAGACGATCAGCGCGAAATATGAGATTTCGTTCGGCGTTTTCGGCGCAGTCGGCAGCGCAAATACGCGGCTCGTGCGGCAGAGCGATCGCTACGAGATCGTAATGGACGCCGTTGCGCAGGGCGTCGCGGGCAGCCTGAGCGGACAAAGGCGCGAGAGCTTCCGCTCAAAGGGGCGTGTCGTGGCGGGGCTTTTGATGCCCGATCTCTACGTCCATGAGGTCTCGCGCAAAAAGGGCAAAACGACGAAAAACGAGCGCAAAACTTACGCCTTCGACTACGCGCGCAAAACGATAAAATTTCAAAAGTTCAAAGGCACGGGCGGCGAGCTACAGCTCGTAAGCGATGAAATTTTGCCCTACTTCGCGACGAACGACCTGCTGAGTTTGTTTTTCAATTTCTCTAAAATCCCGCACTCGGGCGATAAATTTTTCGTCCGAGCCGCGGGCGCAAAAGGCGCCGACGGAAGGATCGACATTCAAATACCGCGCGGAAGCGCCGCCGCAAATATCGCGAGCGAGCTTGGCGTCGCGCCGCCTAGCGATGCGGATACAAACTCCGGCGCAGCGGCAAGCGCAAGCTCTAGCGGAGCAGACACGAAAACCGGCACAACGGACGTAAATTTTAAAGGGCGCGGCGCAGGCGCAGATAAGCAGGCTGCGGCGATCTACGTGGTTTTCATCAACCAGCCGATATTTTCGAGCAGCCGAGGCGAGCTGCACCTGAGCCTAAACGAGCGCGGTTACGCCGATCGCGCCGTTTTGAAGGACGTGCTGCTCTTCGGCGACATCCGCGCGCGGCTTGTGGAATGAGACTTCGTAAATTCGAAAAATACCTGAGTTAAAAATTTTTAACTCTTAAAAGATAATTTGGCGCGTCCAGGTCTTTATTAAATTTTAGTTCCATATATTTTTTAAGCTCGTTATATTCTTTATTAGTGGGTATAAATATAAAAAATTTATTGTAAAGCGCGTCTATAATTAAAGCATCGACAAACCTACATGAAAATAATCCGCCCTTAAACAGATGAAAAATCATTTGCGGTATAAAAAGAAAGATAATCGCTCCCATGCAGCAAAATAACATTATGAAAACTATCATAGAATCATCAAATATCGCACCATAAATATAAGCGAGTACGTATATGGCGAGGCAGGTTTTTCCTATAATTCTTTCCGTTTCCGTGTATTTTCGTGTTTCACTTTCATAAACAAGAGCGAAAGTCTTTTTAAAATATAAAATATCATCAAATTTCATTACGAGCTGCTCGCCTGATTTTATACATTTTATGCTTGAGTTTAAAAATATAAATTTTCTTCCGTAATGCTGTGAAAAACCCTTAAGAGCCCTAGCAACCAAAGGTGCGGTGAGCAGGATATTCGCAACTTTTCTATCATAAGGGATGTTGGACACTAAATTTATAAACATAGCAAAACAAAGCAACGCTACTATAGCTATAATATTTACGATCGGCATATAGTCTTTGATGACCAACGGCTCTTTGTCGTAATCACGAGTTTTAGCGCCCCGCGATGAAATACCACCCGGGTTTAAATTTTGAAATTTTATCTCATCTTTTGAGTTTAAATTCATGTCGTTTAAATTTCTATCTCGGAAATTTGCGCCGCAAAGATGATCGGGTTGCGGTTTGGGATCTGTTTGATCAAAATTCGTATTTTTAAAGTTTTTGCTACTCAAATTTGCATCGTTTAAATTTAATGATCTGCGATCCGTTGCATCGCTTAAATCCGCATCGTCAAAGATGTCAGCGCTAGCGCCTTTTCGAAGCTTTTGCTTGAAAGTCCGATGTCGTTCATTTAGAGGCTTTTTAGATTCCTCAAACCGCACTTTATCCAAAAAATATCCTTAAGCTTAAATCGCTCATATTTTATACCTTCGGGCTTAAATCGCAATAAATCGCGTTCATTTCGCGCGTTTTTGATTTTATTTAAAATGTGTTTTGCGTCGCGCCGCATGCAGCGCAATGACGGCAGCAAGGGCGCGACAACGGAAACAAACCGCATTTTTGGATCAATTTATTTCTTAAATTTTCTTATGAAATCGCTCGCGTCCCGCGCCGCCATCGCCGAGCTCATAACGGCGATCCTATCGGCTCCCGCGCGCAAGACGGAGGTGAAATTGCGCGGCGTTATGCCGCCCAGCGCATAGATTTCGCCCGCGAAAAACTCCCGCACGGCGCGGATCAAATTTAGCCCCCTCGGCGCTAGCCCCGCCTTGCAATCAGTCGCGAAGATGTGGCTCAGACAGATTGCGCCGGCACCCAGCTCCAGCGCCTCGTGCGCCTCCGCCTCGCTGTGGCAGGAAGCGACCAGTTTTTTGAAATTTGCGCGCAAAAACTCCGCGCCGTGCGCCGAGCTGAAGCTCCGCAAAACACCAAGCGGCAGCCATAAATTTCTCTCGCCCGCCCGCAGCGCAAAATCCGCGAAATTATGCACGAATAGCGTGGGCAGGCGCCTTGCACTCTCTACATTCTGCGCACTCTTCACATTCTCCAAGTTTTCCGCCTCTTTCACGCTCTGTGAATTTTCTACGCCCTCTATACTTTCCGAGCTTTCTGTATACTGCGCGCTCTGTGAGCTCCCCGCGTTTTTTACACTATGCACATCATTCGTATTTTCTGCACTTTGCGTACTCCGCATACTTTCCGCATTTTCTGCGCTCCGTACGCCTTCTGCCGCTAGTTTCGTTTCGCATATGGCGCCGCGAAGTGAAATTTCGCCAGGCGCGCTATCATTCGCGCGATTTGCAGCGCCGGTAAAATTTTCAGATAAAATTTCATCTAAAACGCAAGCGGAATTTTTAGGCCAAATCTCATCCGTAGCAGCGTGCTTGCGGGCCGTATCCGCGCAAAGCCCGCTCTTGCCACCGCCCAAATGGAGCTTTTCTGGAGAAACTTCGTCTGCGTCGCGCTCGTAGAGCGAAATTTTATCCGCGTAGGCCGCGCTCGCGTTCAATCCGTCCGCAAAAGCCCGGGTTTCGCTAAATTTAGCGGCACGAGCTTCATCTGCAAAAATCCCGTCCGCACAGGCTGTATCCGCGCAAAACCCACTCTCGCAGGCGCGTAAAATTTTACCAAACAGCGCTGCATAGGTCGCTTCGTCTAAATCCTTTTCGCGCACGACGATCTCGCTTACACCCGCCGCGGCAAAATCCGCTATGCGCGTAAGCAGCGCCGCCTCACCGCCGCAGAACGCGCGATTTGTGATGATCGTAATGCGCGAAGCAAGCTCTAAATCCTGCATGCACCCGCTCCTTTAAACTCAACATCCGTGCGTGGCGCCGCACTCAAATTTAAAATTTTGCCTGCGATGCTAGGGATTAAAATTTTACTTGCTAGGGCGAGCGCCGAAATCCCCGCCGTCACGCCATATTTCAAAATTTCGCCCGCCGAGACAATGGCTGAAATTTCCATCGCGCCGCCGGAGCTCAAAGCGTTCGCCCGGTCGTTTGATTTTAGCGACCTCGCGTTGCCGCCGCATAAGAACCCGAAGCTCGCGCCGTTTTTAAATTTAGAATTTAAGTCGCCCGCGGGCTCGGAATCTGCACTGCCCTTAAATTTTAAATCCGCGTATGTGTTCCTAGGTCTTAAATTTACGCACGCATTTTGTAACTCAAAATTTCCCGCGCGAGCTGACACGACATCGAAAATTTTATCATCTGCCATAGCGCCATAAATTTTATCGCCGTGCGCGGCACTGCAAAATTCGGCGTCGTATTTTACGCTACAAATTTTACTTCTGCGCTGGGCGGCACTAAATCCGCCCTCGAGCCCGACGCTGCAAATCTCGCGTCTAACGCCGTAAATTTCATCCACGCACGCGGCAAAATTTCGCGCCTCACACATAGATATACTCGCTCATTAGCGGCTGCAGCCCGCCGCCGCGGATCGCCTCGCAGACCTCGCTTACGCTGCGCGCGTCGCTGATCTCAAACTGCTCGTCGCCCCTCTGCTCGCTGTGCCCGCCGATACCCACGCTTACGCCCGCCGAAATTTTACTTGCCGCGATCCTGATCGCATTGTCGCGGAAGCCCGCCCTCTCGCGCGTGGAGATCGTGATTTGCGCACTTGGCAGCAGCAGCCGATACGCGCACATCACCTGCAGCAGCTCGCGCTCGCCGACGTCTTTCGGGTTTATTTTGTCGTTGTTGATAATCGGGCGCAGGCGCGGCACCGAAAAAGCAATCTCGGCGCGCGGGTACTTGCGCTGAAGCAGCCACGCGTGCACGCCCGTCGCAAAAGCATCGCGGCGGAAGTCCCCAAGCCCCAAAAGCGCCGCAAAGCCCACGCCGCGCATACCGCCTCTAATCGCGCGCTCTTGGGCTGCGAAGCGATACGCAAAAACGCGCTTGTTACCCGCAAGATGCAGCTGCGCGTAGCGCGCGGGATCGTAGGTTTCTTGAAAAACGGTCACAAAATCGACGCCGCAAGCGTGCAAATAGGCGTAATCGACGGAATTTATCGGATAAATTTCGACGCCGATTACCTTAAAATACTGCCGAGCGAGCTCGCAGGCGCGCCCGATGTAGCGTACGGGGCTGTTTTTCTCGCTCTCGCCCGTGAGGATTAAAATTTCTTCTAGCCCGCTTGCCGCGATCGCCTCAAACTCCGCCTTTAGCTGCGTCTCATCGAGCCTTGCGCGCGCGATTTTGTTTTTGCAGTTAAAGCCGCAGTAAACGCACAGATTGTCGCAGTAGTTTGAGATGTAAATCGGCGTGAAAACGGCGATGTTGCTGCCAAAATGCGCTGCTTTTTCGCGCGCTGCAGCTTGCGCGATCTGCTCCAAATGCTCGCCCGCGCGCACGCTTAGTAACGCCGCAAAATCGCGCAGACTTCTATTTTTCGCGCCGATCGCCCTTTGCACGTCAGCCTCGCTCGCCTCCTTGCAAAAGCCCTCGCGCAGAGCGAGCGTACGCTCCATCATCTCGCTTCCGATATCCTCCATGCCCGCTAGATAGCCGGTTCCCATCATCTTTAAAATTTTCCTTTTAAATTTTCATTTAAATTCCACGCGGCACGCTTTTGCGTGTAAATTTAGGCGCCGCAAAGTTTCTTTTCGTTTGGTTTAGAAGCGCATTTTAGCAGGATTTAGGTAAAAAATTGCAAAATGAGGGGTGTCTATTCGCATTTTAAATTTTAGTGATTTTTAAAAGATGAAAGAATATACTTTCGTAAAATTTTAAGGAGAAGTAATGAAAAAAATCATCTTAGGTTTAGCCCTATTGGGCTCTTTGGCTTTTGGCATAACTTTTAGCAAAGAGCAAGTTAAACAATTTGAGCAAAATTGCGAAGCAGGTGATTTTGAGGCTTGCAGTTACGCCGGCGCTCTTTATAAAAATCCGACCTTGTTCGGGGGAAACGCATCCGATAGGGATTATAAAAAAGCACTTTACTACTTTAAAAAGGCTTGCGACGGAAACGATTATGTAGCCTGCTCGGATTTGGGAGCAATGTATCATGGTGGCAAAGGGGTGAAAAAAGATTATAAAAAGGCTATCGAACTATTCGATAAAGCTTGCGACGGCGGATATGCAGACGGCTGCAACAATTTAGGTTATATGTATGCAAATGGTAAAGGGATTAAAATGGATATGACGCGGGCTATGGGATATGCCAGAAGAGCCTGCGATGCGGGAAGTTGGATGGCGTGCGGGAATTTTGCTTCAGTTCTTGAAGCAGGTGGCGACAGAGCAAGGGCGACACAATACTATCAAAAGGCCTGCGAAATGGGCAAAAAACACCCAGGGTTATTCGGCTACGATAAAGACTCTTTACGAGAATACTGCGATAAATACGACATGCTAAAATAGCCCGCCGATCAATCGGGTTTCTCTCGATCGGGCTGCTTTCAGCCCGATTAAATTTTAAAATTTGATCGCCGAGCCTGCTGCGCGCTACACCGCTGCCAAATTATACTTTTCGCCACTACACTTTAAGATGCCTAGCGAAATGCGGAATTTATATCGTTCGGCATAGGGCTTAACAAAGTGTGCTGAGATTTAACTCACATGGCGCAAAACCTTGCGCGATATGTATCTATACAAACCCAAGAAATGCAAATTCGGCGCAAAAAACGCGGCTCGCGTAACCAAGCGCGCTTAAAATTTTAACCGCTAGCGCAAAAATCCCGTTAGCGGCGAGCTTGCGCAGGCCGTTTTGCAAACGGCGCCGAGCCCCGCCAGATAGGCATCGCGCCCCGCCTGCACGCCGAGCGCAAATGCCCGCGCCATCAGCGCCAAATCCCCGCTCGTGGCGATTGCCGTATTTACCATCACCGCAGCGCAGCCCATCTGCATCGCCTCGCAGGCCTCGCTAGGCGCGCCGAGCCCCGCATCTACGATGATCGGCACGTCGATTTCGCCAAGCAAAATTTCGATCATCCCGCGCATCATCAGCCCGCGATTGGAGCCGATCGGCGCGGCCAGAGGCATCACGGCGGCAGCCCCTGCGTTTACCAGATCGCGAGCTACGCACAGATCGGCGTGCATGTAGGCAAGCGGCACGAAACCCTCGCGCGCTAGGGCTTCGCAGGCCTTGATCGTCTCGGCGTTATCGGGCAGAAGGTATTTGCTATCGCCTATGATCTCGATCTTTACGAAGTCGCCGCAGCCAAGCTCGCGCGCGAGCCGTGCGATCCGCAGCGCCTCGGCGGCATTTCGTGCGCCGCTGGTGTTCGGCAGCAGCGTGACGCCGCGGGGGATGAAATCCAAGATATTGCGGCTCTTGCTTTCGTTCACGCGGCGCAGCGCAAGCGTGACGATCTCGCAGCCCGCGTGCCGTACGCAGGCGTCGATCATCGCGTGATCGAACTTGCCAGAGCCCATTATCAGGCGCGAGCTAAACTCCCTGCCGCCTAAGATCAGTTTATCGTCCATTCTATCCTCTTTAGTTTAAATTATCGTTTTTATGCGCGGCGCAAATGGCGCATATCAGCGCACGGTGATTATACACAGCGAAATTGCGGCACAGATTGTACACCTTGCTTCTATTGCTATTTTTACGTGCCGCACGGACCGCATCGAAACCTAAAATTTTCCGTCAAATTTTATGTCGCAGACAGACAGCGCAAAATTTCAAAGCGCTGTTTAAAATTTTGCGGCGGAGCAACGGCTTTAAATTTATACGCTGCGTTTAAATTTACGCGGTGCGCGGTAAATTTCACATCGTTTTTAAAACGCGCCGTATGCCGCCGAAACGCTCGCTGCTTCTCAAAAATAATCACGCGAGGCTTAAATTTAGCAACAATACACAAAGGCGCGTAAATTTAGAAATGCAGGCGCGCGATGAGCGGCCGGGCCTAGCCCTCCTCGCCCAAAATCAGCCTAAGCGCGACGTTTGCCTGATGTGCGGCACAGATCGCTACGCGCGGAGCGAGCAGCCCCACGCCCTGAGCTGCGGCGCTTTTGCGGTCGCCGCAGACGAAGACGTTTTTGCCGAGCCGCGTCGTGCGGATCTCGTTGGCGTCGCCGCTGCCAGCCATACCGCTAGCGCAGATCAAAAAGCGATCCGTTCCGCCGAGCGCATCGAAAATCATCGCTTTCGCCGCCGCGTCGTCGAAGCACTCGCAAATTATACGCTCGTTTTTTAAAATTTCGGCTACGTTTTGCGCGGTAAGTCGCTCGTTTAAGGTTCGCACGCGCACGAACGGGTTTATGCGCGCGATTTTTTCGCGCAGAGCGGTCGTTTTGGGCTTGTAAAGATCGCCGATCTCGTACTGCTGGCGGTTTAGGTTGGTCGGCTCGACAACGTCGAAGTCGATCAAAAAGAGCTCGCCAACGCCCGCGCGCGCAAGCAGGATCGCGACGTTGGAGCCGAGCCCGCCGAGCCCGCAGATCGCCACGCGCGAGCCTTGCAGCGCCTCATTTACGGAAGGAGCGTTGCGAGCAAGCATCAGCTCGCGAAGCTCCTGCGGTGCCAGCTCCGCACCGTGCGCGAGCAAAAAGAGCTCGTCGCCCGCCTTAAGCTCGCAGTTTTGCGTGCTCGCATAGCCGTTTATTACGACGATCTCGCCGCTAAATTTAACCTCGCACTTCAGCCCCTCAAGATCGCTCGCGCCCGTTTCGTAAGCTTTGCCGTTTAATTTTATCTGCATTTTGATCCTAAATTTTATCTTTTTGCGCGCCCGAGCCTCGCCGCGCGAGCTTCGACCCTGTGCCTTTTTTGCGTCACGCAAAGCCGAAAATTTTAACGATTCTACGAGCTGTAGCGCGCAATTGCTCGCTTCGCACCATGGCGATTTATACTTAAGACAAATTTGCGCGGTCTTGATGACCGAAGCTCAGCCCGCCGCCATGATTGAGCTCAATTAGCCAACGCACCCGCACTTGAGCTTAACGCAAGTGCGCTTTGTCTTGCGACTAGCGAAAAGCTACGATCAATCGCGCGTAAACCCGAAGCGAGCCCAATCGATAAAATTTTGACGCCGTATCGTGCGCTTTGTTTTGACCGGCCTTAAGCTTTTTAAATTTATCGCGCCGCCCAAATTTAATCGGCGCAAGCCGCTTTTTTACCGTGCGCCGCGCAACAGAGTCGCATTCCCGCTCCTTTTTACGTCGCAGTATTGTAACGCGGCATATCGATAGATCTCCGAATCGATCCGTTAATTTTACGCACTGCGGCGTGCCGCCGAACGCGGAATTTTATGTTTAATATAAATAGATCACGCGGCACATACCGTGTTTACGAGCTAATTTAGCGCGCTCGCGGGTAAAATTTGCGCGTCGGGTGCCGTTCCCTAGCGCGACGAAATTAAATTTTAAAGCCCCGCGCTCAAGCCTACGGCGCCGACGCAGTTTACAGCTCCACACCCAGTCGCCGCAGCTGGCGACGCAAATTAACGTTCCGCCGCCGAAATAAAATTTAAACTCTATCGCCGCGGAGCGAATTTTAAAACTCCTGCGTCCTGCCGCCGCGGCCTAGCTCGCATTCAAAATTTAAAATCTCGCCGCAGGCGCCAGGCTACCGCGGCTTTCTCATAAATTTAAAAACCCAAACGCGCTATGTCTCCGCTCTGCCATACCGCTAAAATTTTAACGACGCGCGTGCAAATTTTAAGCCCCGGCCGCTGTGTTACCGTACCGATTAAATTTAGCAACTTCCACGCGGATTTAAACCTCGGTCACCGCAATTTTAACATAACCCAAAGCTCCGAACTCAGCCGCCGCCTACGAATTCTACGATCTCATATTTTTTGCCGCTTGAGATCTGCGTGCGCCCCCACGCCTCTTTTTTTAAAATTTCGCCGTCGCGCTCGAGCGCTACTAGGCGCAGATCGTGTCCGCGCTGGCGCAAAAACTCGCTCACGCTCATATCCTGCGCCAGCTGCAGCCGCTCGCCGTTTACGTAGATCTCAATCATCGCTCGCTCCCAAGCTCTCGCGATACTCCTCGTAAGTACCCCTAAAATCTATGATCTCACCGCCTCCTTTGAGGTGTAAAATTCTATTTGCAAACGCGTCGATAAGCTCGCGGTCGTGGCTCACGCAGATCGCACATCCCGCGAAATTATACAGCGCTTCGCCAAGCGCGATAATCGCTTCAAGATCAAGGTGGTTGTTGGGCTCATCGAGCACCAGCAGGTTCGGGCGTTGCAGCATTAGCTTGCTTAGCATCACGCGATGTTTCTCGCCGCCGCTTAGGCTGCCCACGCTTTTCTCCTGCTCCGCGCCGCTAAAAAGCATACGTCCAAGGCATTTGCGAATTTCATCCAGATCCCTATTCTGCGGGCTTTGTAGATATTCGTAGAGCTTAAGCTCGCCTGAAATTTTATTATTCGTATCCTGCGCGAAGTACCCGGGCTCGATCGTGGCGCCCATGTGAACCTTACCGCTAAGAGGTGCGAGCTCGCCCATGATGATCTTGCAAAGCGTGCTTTTGCCCACGCCGTTTCGACCGATGATGCCGATCTTATCGCCGTGAGCGAGCTTGAGGTTAAAATTTTTCAGAATTTCAATCTCGCCGAAGCTCATATCCACGCCGCTTAGTTCCAAAATTTCATTGCCGATCTCGCGCGCGGGCTTAAATAAAATGCTAGGTTCTCTGCGCGAAGAGGTCGCAAGCTCGCTAACACCTAGTTTGTCGAGCTGTTTTTGGCGGCTCGTGGCCTGCTTTGCCTTGCTCGCGTTGGCGCTGAAACGAGCGATAAATTTTTCAAGCTCCGCCTTCTCTTTGAGCTTTTTCTCGCGCTCAAACTGCGCCTGTTTGAGGGTGAGATTGGACGCGATAAACCAGTCGTCGTAATTGCCGCTAAATTCGCGCACCCGCCTAAAATCTACGTCGAGGATGTCCGTGCAGACGCGGTTTAAGAAGTGGCGGTCGTGGCTGATGACTACGAGCGTGCCCGTGTGGCGATTTAGCTCAAACTCAAGCCACGAAATAGCGTCGATATCGAGGTTATTCGTAGGCTCGTCCAAAAACAGCACGTCGGGGCGCGGGAAGAGCACCTGCGCGAGAAGAACCTTAAATTTATCGCTCGTCTCGATCTCGCTCATCTTTTTATCGAAGTCGCTAATCCCCAGCGAACTTAAAATTTTCTCGATCCGCGTTTCGTACTCGTAGGCGGGATCCTCCTCCGCACAGATCATCTCAAGCTCGCCGAGACGCTCGTTTATCTCGTCGTTAAACTCGCCCGCTTCGTAAAGCTGCGTCTTTTCGCGCACGGCGTCATAAAGGCGCTTGTTGCCGTAGAGTACGGCGTCTTTGACGCTGAAACTTTCAAAGGCGAATTGATCCTGCCCCAAAACACCGATTTTAAGCCCGCTTTCGATCAAAATTTCGCCGCTGCTTGCTTCGATCTGCCCGCTTAAAATTTTAAGTAGCGTCGATTTACCCGCGCCGTTTGCGCCGATGAGTCCGTAGCGTCTGCCCTTATCGAGGCTTAAATTTACGTTTTCAAAAAGTATCTGTTTGCCAAAGCGCATCGTAAGATCTTTGATTTCAACCATATTTTTCCTTTTAAATTTCTATTTGCATTGCCTTGAGCGCGGGCTTCTGTCAGGTTTTGCGCGCAAATTTCATTTCGCGGTTTATTGCGGCTTTTGCGCCGCGCGGAGCTGCGATAAATTTCTCCTATTGTAGCTTAAAATTCTGAAATTTCGCCGAAGGCGGGCGGGCGCGATTAAATTTAAACCGCTAGAGCAATTTAAATTTTAGCCGCTGTAATCGCTATCGCGAGTGATGATGAGCGTGTAGTTCGGATACGCGGCGCGCACCTGCTTGCAAACCGCGCGAAACGTCGCCTCCATATCGGGCGCTGCGAAATCGACGATAACGTCGAAGCTGATCGAGCGCTTTTCCTCGTCGAGATAAAATCCATGTATCTGCGAGACGAACTCATGCGAAAACGCCATCTGCTTGATATGCTCGTAGATCTCGGCGGCGCGCGGATCGTTTCTGTTAAACGCGTAAATTCCTACGGTGTCTAGGATGATATTAAATTTCGCAAAAACGGCGTTTTGGATGCGGCGCGTAAGAGCGTCGATCTGCGCCGCGGTCGTGTCACTCGCGACCTCGATATGCACCGAACCTACCATTTTATCGGGCCCGTAGTCATGAAACATCAGATCGTATGCGCCGATGACGCCCTCAAAGCCGCGCACGACGTCGTAAATTTCATTCGTAAGCTCCAAGCTCGGACGCGAGCCCAAAAGCTTGCTGATCGTATCGCGCAGAATTTCATACGCCGTTTTGATCAGAAGCGCCGAAATTATCGCGCCCAGATACGCTTCTAAGCTCAGCCCAAAAATAAGCGAAATAAAAGCCGCTACGAGGGTGGCTAGCGATACGAGCGCATCGTATTTGGCGTCCACGCCGCTTGCGATGAGCGAGTCGGAGTTTACGCGCTCGCCCGTCTTTTGCGTATAAAGCCCTAGGCTAAATTTCGCCGCGACGGCTACGGCGATGATGACGAGCGAAACCGTATTATAATTCGCCGCTTGCGGATGAATGATCTTTTTGATCGATTCGACGAGCGAGACGCCGCCGGTGTAGAGGATGATGATGGCGATTACGATCGCGCTTAGATACTCGATCCTGCCGTGTCCGAAGGGGTGTGCGCGATCGGGCTGCTTGCTAGCAAGATGCACGCCCACGATCGTAATGACTGATGAAAGCGCGTCGCTTAGGTTATTTACGGCATCAAGCACGATCGCGATCGAGCCTGAGATCAGCCCCACGACACCCTTAAATGCCGCTAAAATTACATTTGAAATGATACCGATCACACCGGTGCGAATGATGATTTTATCCCTGCTATACGCCGCTTGAGGCACTTCCATTATCTCTCCTTTGAAATTTTACTCTAAGCCGCAATCGCTGCGCGTGTAGGTCAGATCGGCGATTTTTTCGCCACTTTGCAGAAATTGTCGCACGCCTATGCGTTTTAGGCCGCCCGCTTTCATCGTCGCGCAAACGTCCTTTTGCCTATCGGCGCGCAAAACTCTCTCAAAATTTTGCTTTATTTTAGGATCTACTTTATCCCAAATTATGTTTTTTAGGGTCATGGAAACTATAAATTTATCGCCTTCGCACGTAGCCGCGCCCAACTTTATATCTTCAGTCTCTGGGTGACTGCGCCCATTTACAGCGTCCGCCAAAGCCTTGCAGCGCTCGGCATCTCCCGCAAGCGCTGCGCTGCAGATAAACACGCCAAACAGGGCGAGTATAAATTTTTTCATTTTCATCTCCTTATTTTTATTTGAAATCTATCATATTCAAATTTTAAATTCAATCTATTTTTGAAATTTAAAGACCTATTTGCGCGGCGCAAATCCGCGAGCCGCCAAAATTACTTACGTTAAAATAGCGGCGTAAATTCCATAAATCACCGCTAGAAATTTTCTAAATCGCGGCAAAAATTCTTTAAATTCCGCGTGAAATTCTATGAGCGGAAATTTTTGCGACGGATCACATGCGCTCGCTCAAAGCGGCGTGCGGCGAGATCGTCCGTATCTTTTTCAAGCTCGCCGTTTAAATTATATATTTAACGCAGCTTTGAAAAGCTCCAGCTAATCCGCGCCCGCCGTTTAAATTTATAAATTTAATGCAGTTCCGCGTTGAGCTTGATCGCACGCTTGCTAATGCTTGCCGTAATCTGCCCGCTTTGGCTGTTTTGTCGGAAGTGCAGTCCGCTAAGCCCGGCAAGCTCAAGCCCTTTATAAATTTCACGATCGAACGCAAAGCCTGGATTTAGCGCCGCTAGCGCCTCGCGATCCTTTTGCGCGATGAAAACCTTCGTGCCCTCAAGTACCGCGATGCCGGCATCCACGATGCAGCGGTCGCCTAGCGGAATGCCCGTTACGGAGTTTGCGCCCAGCAAGCAGTGCTTGCCGATGCTCACAGCATTGCCGTTGGTGCCGCTTAGCACGCCCAAAATCGACGCGCCGCCGCCTATGTCGCTGCCCTCGCCCACGACGACCGAGCTGCTGACACGCCCCTCGATCATAACGCCGCCGGTCGTACCTGCGTTGAAATTTACATACGCAGCACCCGGCATCACGGTCGTACCCGCGGCGATATGCGCACCCAAACGCACCTTCGCGTCATCTAAAATCCGTACATTTTGCGGCGGCACGACGTGGCTTAGGTAGCGCGGAAATTTATCGACGCTGATGATGCGTGGATAGCGGCCTTGCATTTTTAAAGAGATTTCGTTTTCACGCAGCCACCAAAGCTCGATCGGGCGGGCGTTTTCGTCCCATGCGACGTTCGGAAGCACGCTAAATGCGCCGTCTAGATTGAGCGTGCGCGGCTCGCAGAGATTTAGCGAAAGCGCATAAAGCTTAAGATAGACGCTCTCGACGCTTTTTGGCGCGGCATCCTCAAAGATAAAACTAGCGCAAAAGCTCGCGTGCCCGTCCGATTTCATCGCCTCTTTAACCGCAAGCAGCACCTGCAGATTTTTGTGCGCGCCCTCTTTGGCGTCTGGCTGCAGAAATTTTAAAGCCTCGATCGCCTTTTTTAGGGCTTTATGCGTCAGCGTCAAAATACACTCACTACCGCTAAAATCCGCTTGTGCGTCGCAGCTTTGCAGCGCGTGAATTAGCACTGCTGCGCTTGTTAGCCCATCTTTAAAATTTACGTGCGCGTAATTTACGCTTAGGCTTTTGTGCCCCTCCGCGCACCCCTTAAATACGCGCCCGACCGCCCACATGATCGGATCGCGATAACCCTTGGCTGCTCGCACGCCCTGTATAAGCTCATTCAACTCCTCTATCGTTTTAAATTCTTTAGACATTCTTACTCCTAAAATTAATTAAAAATATCGTTTATTTTACCGCCTTTTAGGCACTTTTCACGATCGATTTCGATTTGTTTTTTGAGCTCGGCGTCCTTGGCAAACACACTTTCATCCACCAAAGTACTCGGCAAATTTATCATAATCGCGTCGTGAGAGCCGCTAAAACCGCTTAAATTTTGTCCAAAATCTTTTTTAATGAGCTCGTTTTTGCTACTTATATCTCCGCCATCGCAGTGAAAGTCCGATCCGCCGCCAACACAATCGCATCTTATTTTGGTATTATCATCGTATACACGATTCACCAAATAAACGTTTTCTTTCAAATTTATACTGCTTATCGGATTAAAAACGAGTACGGCTAGAATTTTATTATTATGCGGATTTGACACCTCCCAGCGTACGGCACGATATGAACTTAGCATCACTACAAGCGGCTTTTTCGATTTTTCTAGCGCGACGACTACTTTATTATCATTCGCATCACTTTCGTAAATGGCAGCTAGCCATATATCGAAATTTTGACCTTTTAGCTTAGCAGCTACCTCGCTTTGTTTATAAAAATTTGGCTCATCCTTAAAATCCACCAAAAGGCTAGTGGTATGCCAATTGTTGGCGAACCAAACCTCGATCTTGTGGCGCCCTTTACTAAATTTATGTACGACGGCTTTGTTTCTAGCATTTTCGGAGTCGTATATCTGCTCGCCGTCTATCGCAATACGTAAATTCGCCCAACTAAAATCCGCCAAAATCATCTGTTGCACATCCTGCTTGAAGTCGAAATTCCCGACCCAGTAGGCAATAAATTTTTCAGAAGGTATCTTGTGGAACTTATCATAAGCGAAATTTAAATTTATATTTTCGACCGTTTCCGAAAAAACGACGGTTTTCGGATCGTCTTTATTTAAGTAAAAAGCCAAAAACTTATCCGCCGGAATCTGCTTGCCCGCCGTGATCTCATTCGCCCATTTTTGTGTGTCGTTAGCGTTTGCACAAGCAAGAAATACGCAAAAAGCCAGTAAAAATACTCTTAAAATTTTCATTTTTTCCTCCAAATTTTAAATTCCATCCTACCTAAACACATCATCCATCGGCGTGCTTTCGCATTTCTTGCGGTCCGCTTCTACCGAGAGTAGGCGAGCTTTGCTTTCGTCTAAAATTTTTGGAGTAATAACAAGCCCCGGTAGGTCTAAGGAATTTACGGCGTGCTTGCCGGCAAATGCCCCCAGGCCTCTGCCAAATATCCCGTTTACGCGCCCGTTCATATCATAAATCTCGCTGCCGTCGCAGTGAAAGACATTACCGGAGATGCACTCGCATTTAAGCCCATCCGCAGCCTCCGTGTATCTGTAGTCCTCGACGTAAAGCGCACCGCTTACGCCACGGACGCTACTAATGGGATTGTAAATTAACACGGCTAGAATTTCGTTATTTTGAGGATTTGAGATCTCCCACTCCACGGCGCGATATGAGCTAAGCAGTAGCACGATGGGCTTATCGGATTTGGCTAAATTTAGCTTGACGCGATTATTCATCTGCGCGCTTTCGTAGATCGCGCCCAGCCACAGGTCATAGTCCTTATCCGCAGGGATCTTGGCTACGGCGTCTTTTTGACGATAAAAGGGCTCTACATCTTTAAAATCTACGAAAAGCTCGCTGGAATGCGCGTCATTTAAAAACCACGCTTCGATCTTGTGCTTGCCCTTGCTAAATTTATACGTAAGCGGGCGCTTTTGATTGCTAGATGTCCCACCCAGCACGTCCGTGCCGTCCACAGCGATTACCAGCGTGGACCAGCCGTAATCTCCTAGCACCATCTTTTCGACATCTGCGTCGAAATTAAACTCGCCGACCCAATACGCCATAAGATTTGGAGACGGGATTTCATGAAAGGAATTTCCTTCGTAATTGACGCTGATGCGATCGACATTTTCAGAGAAAACCACTTTCTTAGGCTCATCTTTATTCAGATAAAACGCCAAAAACTTATCCTGCGGGATCTGCGCATCCGCAGTAATCTCTTTCGCCCATTTTTGCATATTGCTCTCTTGCGCGAACGCCGCAAATGCAAGCACCAAAATAATCAAAAATCTCATTACCGACCTTTCTTATTTCGTATAAAAGTAAAATCCCTAAACCTAAAAGCCTAGGCTTAGGGATTTTGCCGCTTTAGCTTCCTGCCTATACGAATGAAATTCCAGCTGCTTAAATTTCAGATGCACGAGAAATTTCCTTGCCGCGACCGATACGGATAAAATTCCACTCTAAATAAGCTTCTCAGAGGCTTTCGCAGATAAGCTCCACTGCCATGAAACCCGGCAAAATAAAAATTTTAAACTAGCGCAATGCTGTGGCTACCGCTAAAAAGCTAGACGCGATAAAATTTCAAGCCAGAAATTCATCGCTAAAGCCCCATCTTAAAATTTTAGAACAAAGTTTTAGCGATAAATTTTGCATTTTGAAATTCCGCGGCAAAGCTTTATGCTTAAAATTTTACATTTAAAACTCCAAGGCGGAATTCTACGGCAAATTTTACCTCGTTGAATTGCGCGTTTGGAATTTAACTTCCACCGCAAAATTTCACGCTTAGAATTTTATCTGAACCCTCACGCAACGGAGATTGGGTAAAATTGTAGCTCGAAATTTCAAGCTTTAAAATTTAATGCTACAACCTCTGCACGAAATTCTATACACAAAAATTTTACTGGCGCCATAAAATCACTTCAAAATTTCGCGACGGAATTTTTGCCAGGAATTTCGAGCTACAAAATTCGGCTCAGAATTTCGAGCCGCGAAACCCGCATAGAATTTTGACCGCTAAATTTACGGGCAAAATTCTATGACGGATTGCATACCGAAATTTTACGAGCATTATAAAATTTGCAGCGAAATTCGACGTAAAATTCCAAATTATGAAATTCCGCGTTGAATTTCAATCTGCAAAATTCAAGAGAAATTCCACGCGAAATTTGACGCTGTGCCCGCCAAAGCCCTAATTCGAGCAGGCGCTCTTGCCGTCCATCACCGGCTGGATTGCGGAGTTGTCCGCCAGCTCCTCGCGATCGATCTTCTCGATCTTTTCCCACAGCTTGCGCGCGGCCTGCTCGTAGCGCTTTGCGCTCAAAGAATCTGGCGCATAGAAGCTTACCGGCTTACCGCTGTCGCCGCCCTCGCGGATAGCGATCTCGATCGGAATCTCGCCGATTACTTCGGTATTGTATCGCTGTGCCAGCTTTTGCGCGCCGCCGCGACCGAAGATGTCGTACTCTTTGCCGTTATCGGGGCAGATGAAGCCGCTCATATTCTCGATAAGACCTGCAATCGGGATGTGGAGCTTTTCGAACATATCAAGCCCGCGGGCGCTGTCGTCCAGTGCGACCGTCTGCGGCGTCGTAACGCACACGCCCGCCGTCACCGGCACGCTCTGAGCGAGCGTAAGCTGCGCATCGCCCGTACCCGGAGGCATATCCAAAAACAGCACGTCCAGATCGCTCCACGCCACGTCTTTTAGCAGCTGCTCGATCGCTTTCATTATCATAGAGCCACGCCAGATAAGGCTCGCGCCCTCCTCCATCAGCACGCCCATGCTCATCATCTCCACGCCGTGGCTTAAGATCGGCTTTAGTTTCTGCCCCACGACACTTGCTTGCGTCTTATCTTCGCCCAGCATTCGCGGCAAATTCGGCCCGTATATATCGGCATCTAAAATCCCTACTCTCTTGCCGAGCTTTGCCGTGCTGATGGCTAAATTTAGCGTCGTCGTGCTCTTGCCTACGCCGCCCTTGCCGCTGCTGATCATCACGAAATGCTTGATCTGCGGCGCGATATTTTTGCCGCTGCGAGAGTTGCTCTTTTCCTCGGCGATCTTAGGCTGTTTGATTAAAATTTCGGCGTCCGCCCCTAGCGCCTTTTGCGTCGCCGATCTAAGCTCCGCGGCAATTTCAGGCTTGGCGCTGGGGATTTCGATCCCTACGAAAATTCTATCGCCGATCTCGACCTCTTTTACAAATCCAAAATCCACGATGCTTTTAGAAAAGCCCGGATAGATCACGCTTTTAAGCAAATTTAAGACTTCGTCTTTACTCATTCCTTCTCCTTATTTTCGGTTAAATTTCTACTGATTTTATATGCGCAAAATTTCGGTCCGCACATCGAGCAAAACTCCGCGCCTTTGTAAATTTCATCGCCCAGGCTCTCGTCGTGCAGCTCGCGCGCATGCGCAGGATCGAAGCTAAGCTCAAACTGCCTGTTCCAATCAAAATTATACCTCGCATCGCTCATCTCGTGATCACGCTCTATCGCGCCTGCTTTGCCTAGCGCGACGTCTGCGGCGTGAGCGGCGATTTTGTGCGCGATGATGCCCTTCCTGACGTCTTTTGCATTAGGAAGCCCCAGATGCTCCTTCGGCGTTACATAGCAGAGCATGCTGGCGCCGCAATACGCAGCCATCGTCCCGCCGATAGCGCTACTGATATGATCGTAGCCCGCGCCGATGTCGGTCGGAAGCGGCCCCAGCACGTAAAACGGCGCGTCGCGGCAGAGCTTGCGCTCCAGCTGTATATTAAGCTCGATCTCGTTAAACGGGATGTGCCCCGGCCCCTCGATCATCACCTGCACGTTTTTTTCATTCGCGCGCAGGGCTAGCTCGCCTAAAATTTCAAGCTCGCTAAGCTGCGCCCTATCGGTCGCGTCGTATAAACAGCCCGGGCGCAAGCCGTCGCCCAGAGATAGCGCTACGTCATAAGCGGCGCAAATATCGCAAATTTCATCAAACGCTTCGTAGAAGGGGTTTTGCTTATGAAATTTCATCATCCACGACGCTATCAGCGAGCCGCCCCTGCTTACGATACCCATTTTGCGACGGGAGAGCAGCGGCATAAACTCGAGCTTAAAGCCTGCGTGGATCGTGAAATAATCCACTCCCTGCCGCGCTTGCTTCTCGATCGTGCTAAGAATAGCGCTCGTTTTTAAATTTTTAATATCGCCCAGCTCATGGATCATCTGATAGATCGGCACCGTGCCTATGGGTACGGGCGAGCGCTCGATTATAGCGGCGCGGATCTCGTCCAAATCGCCGCCCGTGCTTAGATCCATCACCGTATCGGCGCCGTACTTTAAGCAGACCTCGAGCTTTTCCAGCTCGCCCTCAATATCGCTCGTCGTGCCTGAAGAGCCGATGTTTGCATTGATCTTGCACCGAAGAGCGTGTCCGATGCCGATGGGTTTTAAGCTTTTGTGATTAACGTTTGCGGGGATGATCGCTCTTCCTTGCGCGATCAGATCGCACAAGGCCCGCACGTCCATACGCTCGCTTTGCGCGACCTCTCTCATCTGCGGCGTCAGCTCGCCCTTTTTTGCAAAATAGATCTGCGATACGCAGCTTTCGGTCATTTTTGCCTCGCTTCTTAAAAATGCGCGTATAATATAACAAATTTCATTAATCCTTACTTTTCTTTTGCCGTTTATTTTCGTAACGCAGGATGAAATTTTACCTCCGCGCCGCGTAAATTTACGCCTAAGATTAAGATATTTTAGCCCGCAAGCCGCGATTAATTTTGCTTTCATTTTTAATACGTATAATTTCGTAACAAAATTTCAAGGATAAAATTTGAAAGATATATCGCTGATTTTGCTCGCCGCGGGCGATTCGAGCAGGTTTGAGCTGCGCGTCAAAAAGCAATGGCTGCGCGTGGGCGAGCTGCCGCTTTGGCAATACGTCGCGCAGAGCATTGCGCGGGCACACCCATTTAAAAAGATCATAATCGCCGTAAACGAGGAGGACGTGAGCTATTGCGAGCGCCTCTATGCGTGCAGCTTGGCCTCGGCGCGCGGCAAAAGCGCAGGGTGCGACACGAGCGAGTATAAATTTCAAAGAAAGCAGGGCGGGATCGAATGCGGCGCAGATGATCTAAACGACGCAAGCAAGCCGCGGGGCGCGGAAAATTTTAAACCTCAAATCGGATGCGGCGCAGATGAATGCGGCTCTGCAAATTTAAAATTTCACTTCGTCCCAGGCGGTGCAAATCGCCAAAGCTCGCTAAAAAACGCGCTAAAGCTCGTAGAGAGCGAGCTCGTGCTCGTAAGCGACGTGGCGCGTGCGCAAATTTCGCCAGGGCTGATCTCCTCGCTGATACGAAATTTAGGCGGTGCGGACTGTATCAGCCCCTATCTTGGCGTAAACGACACGACCTATCTCGGCGAGGCCGTGGTGAAGAGGGAGGAGTTGCGCCTCATCCAAACGCCGCAGCTTTCGCGCACGGCGCTACTTAAAAAGGCGCTTGAAGGAAGCGAAATTTTTACCGACGACAGCGCGGCGATCGGCAGCGCGGGCGGGCGGTTGGAATTTATAAAAGGCGAAGCGGGCGCGCTTAAGATCACGCGCGTAAGCGATCTGGCGGCGCTAAATTTAAAACCCTGCTCGCGCGATATATTCTGCGGTACGGGTTATGACGTGCATGCGCTTGAAAAAGGCGCGGGCATCGTGCTTGGCGGCGTGCAAATTCCATGCGAGTTCGCACTGATCGCGCACAGCGACGGCGACGTAGCGATCCACGCCCTAATCGACGCTATTTGCGGTGCGGCGATGCTGGGCGATATCGGCGAGCTTTTCCCCGATAGCGACGCCAAATTTAAAGGCGCGGATAGCAAGGAGCTGTTACGAAATGTAATGCGGCGCGTCAGAGACTACGGCTACGAGCTCGTAAATGCCGATATTACGATCATCGCGCAGCGCCCGAAGATCGGAGCCTACAAAGCGCAGATGCAAGAGGTTTTGAGCGAAATTTTGAACTGCGCGCGCGTCAATGTCAAAGCGACCACGACCGAAGGGCTGGGATTTACGGGCAGAAGCGAGGGCATCGCTGCGCAGGCTGCGGTAAATTTGAAATTTTACGACTGGCAAAAGCACGCAGCAAAGGCGCAGGACGTATGAAAATTTTAATAATCGAGAGCGAAAGCTACCTTGCTCAAAGTATCGCAAACAAGCTGGGCGCGCTGGGGCATGAATGCACTAACGCAGCGAGCTTGGCGGCCGCGGCAGCTCTTGCGGAGGAGTTTGGGGCGGTACTGCTTTCTACGAGCTGGAGCGGCGCGAGCTTTTATCCGCTGATCGAGAAATTTAGGCGCTCGATCATAATTTTGATGGTCGCCTACGTCGATAGCGAAACGGTGCTAAACCCCGTAAAAGCGGGCGCGACGGACTATATCCAAAAGCCCTTTATGATAGAGGAGCTCATCAAAAAGATTGAGCATTACGCGCAGTTTCGCTCGCTAAAATCGCAAAACGAAGCCTACGAAGCACTGCTTAAAGAGGCCTCCCTTTCGTGCGAAATACCGCCCGCGCGTTTAGCGCAGATAAAATTTCCGCTTCTTTTGCGCGGCGATGCGGCAGCACGGGCTGCGGCGGTATTTAAGATCGCACTCGCGCTAAAATCGCGCCTTAAAATTCTATCCTCGCAAAGCCCTGAGCTGCTAGAACGCGGCGCGGAGATTTTTTACGCACCAGATTTCGACAGCCTAAGTGGCGCGCAGAAGGAAAAATTTATAAGCAAAACCAAATCCATGCGCCTAATCGCCGGGTCCATCAGCGCACAAAAGGGCTTTAGCGACGAAATTACGCTCGGCAACAGCAAAGAACGCAGTGAAATTTTAAGCATCGAAGAATACGTAAAGCTTACGATCGTAGCGCACCAAGACGAGTATTTCGACTCCGATCTGGCAGCCGCCTTAGGGATTTCGCGAAAATCGCTTTGGGAGAAAAGGAAAAAATATGGCATCGCAAGAAAAAAATAGCCGCGCGCATCCGGTACGGATCGCAGACGAGATGGGAATTTCGAGTGATACCGGCAATTTGTACGATACAAAACCGCTTGAAAACGAAGGAATTTTAAGCGGCACAAAAGCTCTAAACGTCACAAAAGCTTCGAGCGATGCGGCGCTAAATTTAAAGGCAAAGCAAAATTTAAAAGCATCACAGAACTCAAAAGCAAAGCGTGATTTAAAAACGATGCGGAATTTAAAAATGTCAAAGACGAGCAATGCCAGAAAAGACGAGGCGCGAGCTAAGAGCGCGGCAAGAAATTTAAAAGCAGAGCAAGCCGGAAGCGAGAGCAAAGGCGCAAATAATAGCGCAACGCAAATCCGCAAGATAGTGATCTCGCGCTCCGACCTAAATGTCCTGAGCCTGCTCGCAAACGGCGCTTTCGGCAAGAGCTGCGAGCTACTGCGCCCAAGCAAGCTAAGCGTATGCGGCATAAATTTCGTTTTTTCCTGCGCGGACGCAAAAAAGGGCGATATTTTAGAGCTTTATCTTAGCAAGGACGGCATAGCCGAACGCGTCAAAAATTCGCTTAGCGGTGAAAGTGGTGCGTATTTGCTAGCTAAAGAATCGCGCAACTTGCAGGATGGAGTTTCTGCCGCGGCGCAAAATAAACAGAATTTTGCAGAAAGCGGCGCAGATTTAGCGCGCAATGCAAGTGCGCAAAGCGCTATAAACGCCACAAGCGAGGGCTTAGACCATATAGAAAGCCTTACTGCGAGCCATGATCAAACTTTTACTCGCAGCGCAGATGTAAAATCTGCGAAAAACGCCGCTTTGGATTTGGCGAAAAGCTCCAGCGAAAATTCTGCGGTAAATTCCGCGCGGAGCTTTGCCGAAAATTCCGCACTCAATCGCGTTTGCAGCGCAGATGCAAAATCCGTAGCAAATTCGGCGGGAAATTTTATCTCAAATTCCACCGAAAATTTCACCAAAAATCCCGCTTCTTGCGAGCTTGTCGCGCGCATAGACGTTAGCGATGTTTATGCCCCAAGCGCAAGCGAGATCGCAGGCTCAGTATTTCAAAACGCATACGCAGAGCAAACTGCAGTGCAAGGGCGCATCACGCTGCTAAAAAATGGTCTTGCAGAGCAAATCGCGCGTATAAAAAAAGTCGCAAGCTCGCTTGCCGCGCCTAAAATTTCAGCGTTTTTTACCTGCGCCGATCCGATCCACCGCGTGCATGAGCGGCTGATTAGGCATATGATTGATAAGGCGGATTTCGTGGTGATTTTTTTAACCGGCACGAGCAGCGCGGATGCCCTGCCCTACGAGCTACGCAAAAAAACGCTAAGCTATTTGCTGCAAAATTTTTTGGTTGCGCAACGCGCCATGATGATCGATCTGGGCTCGCTTGCGATTTTTGACGGCAAGCCTGCCCTGCAGTGCGCGATCGCAAAAAATTTAGGTATAAACAAAATAATTTTTGGGCAAAATCACGCGAATATGGAACTGTTTTTTGAAGGAGGCGGCGTGCATTCGGTGCTGGACGAGTATCAAAAGCGCGGCGAAATCGAGATTTTGCTGATGCCCGAATACGTCTATTGCGAGAAGTGCAAGGTGCTCGTAAGCACGAAAAACTGCCCTCACGGCGCTCATCATCACGTGCATTACCGCACGCAAAACCTCAAGGCATTGCTACGTGCGGGGATTTTGCCGCCTGCGATTTTTATGCGTAAAGAGATCTCGGCGATGATTTTAAGCGAGCTCTTTCCCGCGCGATTTTCGGATCTACAAAAGCTCTACGACGAGCTTTTTCCAAACAGCGGGATCTTGCAGAGCCACGGCGAAAGCGAGTTTTACGAGCAGCTGATGCAGCTGTATCAAACCAGCGCGCTAAAGACGTAGCGTTTGAGGGCGCAACGCAAAAAATGACGTGGAATTTGCAGAAGCTAGGCAGAGGGTAAAATTTCGCGGCGTTAGAATTTACGGCGGCTAGACGTAAAGTAAAATTTCATAGTGCGGAAAGAAAGGACTGCGCGGAATTTTGTAGAATAAAGAGCGACGGACGCAGATTTGGCGTAAAATTTTGCGGTACAACGAAGCTAAATTTTTAGAGCATTAGCAGCGGTACGATAAAACGAGCTTTAAATTTTAAAGTCTTGGCTTCGTAGCAAATTTATAACGGTGCAGTAAAATTTTGCGGCGAAGCGGATTTAAAATTTTAAGGCGCGATAGATATGTAAAGCAGTACGGCAAATCTAAATTTTAAGTTTTCGACAAGCGAACCTAAAATTTTAAAATTAAGCAGTTGCTGCGAGTTACAGCGCAAAACTCAGATGCAGCGCAACGACTGCTCGCCCACGCAAAATGCCGTGTGTTTGCGGACGGGTTTGAAAACTCCGCGTGGAGCGAGCAAAATTTTAAAATTTTTACGCAAATGAGTAGAATTTTAAAATTCCTACGTTAGTGAGCAAAATTCGTGGCGAGTAGAACTGATTTCGTGTAGGCGGGCGAAATTTAAATTCTATATGTACGAACGAAATTTAAAATTTTCGCACGCGAGCAGATGCCCTAATTAAAATAAGCGGTAAAATTTTAAAAAGCAAAATTTAAAAGGACAATTATGGATAAAATTTTCGTTACATTTTTCGGCGCGGGGTTGCTAAAGCCCGCGCCCGGCACCTGGGGCAGCATCGCAGGCTGGATAGTGGGGCTTGCAATCTTGATGCTGGCGGGCGAGGTGACGCTGTTTTTGTGCGCCGGCCTCGTCTTTTTCGTCTCGCTTAAGATCGTAAGCGATTACGAAAGGCGGGTAAGCGCGCACGATAACAGCGAGATCGTAATCGACGAGGTCGTGGGGGTGTGGATCGCAATGTGCGTCACCGCGCCCGTGGGCGAGATCTTTTCGCTGCCGCTGCGGGAGCTGATCGCGGGCTTTGAGAGCAGCAGGATATCGATCGTCGCGATAATTTTGGCGCTGCTGTTTTTCAGGGCTTTCGACATCCGCAAACCCTCGATCATCGGGCGCGTGGATCGCGACGTACCAGGCGGGCTCGGCGTGATGCTAGATGACGTAGGCTTACCTGCGCCATGCCCAGCACGCGTTTCAATACGCACCAACTT
>ERZ773042.249-NODE-249-length-40786-cov-5.627213_pt1 | contig 40786 bp, 37 predicted proteins | sample MGYA00511664_ERZ773042 | MGnify/ENA primary metagenome ERZ773042 (study PRJEB29015, sample SAMEA2737984) | human oral metagenome | biome: human oral; feature: human-associated habitat; material: dental | place: China | collected 2036 ... | reverse complement strand
GCTTTATGAAATTTTCTCGCTTTTAAATTTAAACTCGCGCAGATCGAGTCTGTGTTTTACTCCGCTAAAATCCCGCTAGTCCGTGAAATTTAAGCAGGTCAAATTCGCCCCGTCTGCTTGCCCGCCGCAATGAAAATCGCGGCGCCCGCGCAAAAAGCTGCACACAAAATCAAAATAGCACGCAAAGAAAGCGCCAAAATGCGCATCACAGCAGCTCTTTTATCCTTTGCAGATCCTCTTTGAAAAGCTCCGCCTTGCTCGGATTTTGCGCGATGAATGCGGGATCGAAGCTCGGCACGAAGCTGATGCCGTCCTCGTTAAATACCGAGCCGTGCAGCGCGTCCATGCCCGCTAGATCGCCGTTTCGCAGCACGATTTTGCAGCAGAGCTCCCCTAGGCAGAGCACGACTTTAGGCTTTAAAATTTTGATTTCGTCGGTCAGATAGGGCGCGCATTTTAAAATTATTTCCGAGCTTATGCGCCTATTTTGCGGCACCGCACACCTTATTAAAAAGCTAAAATAAATTTCTTCCGGCGCGCAAATTTGATCTAGCGCCGCCGCTACCTCAGCCTCCAAGCTGCCGCTAACACCCTCGCTAACGCCCGGCGCGAGAGCTACGATCATAAGTTTTACGTTCGCGGGTGTTTTAGAATTTTTAAAATTTTTGATAGTTTTGAAATTTTTAAAATTTTGCTCGCCGCCTCCCGTGCGCGTTTTGGCAAGCTCGCAGAGATTGCACTCAGCGGTAGCGGATTTCAGCGCGTCCAGCGCCTTAAAAAATCGCTCGCCGCCGCTTAAAATTTCGGCGCTTACGTAGCGGTAGCCGAACGCTTTGTAATAAAGCAGCCTGCGTAGTTGCGAGCTTTGCACGGCGCGCCTACGATCTGTTTAAATTTCGCGCGACGAATCCGCGATCAAACTGCGCCAAATCTTTGTAAAATTCCGCTCTAAAGCCCTGCTCGCGCAAAAACGCCGACAAACTTTGCTTTTGATCGTAGCCCATCTCGCAGGCTAGAAATTTTGCGCGCCGTGCGGCGATCAGTACGATGCGTTTTAAAATTTCATCTCCCCGCTCGCCGCCAAACAGCGCCTGTTTCGGCTCCTGCAGCACGCGCGCGTCTAATTCGTATGAGTTTGCGATGTATGGAGGATTTGAGACGATTAGATCAAACTCGCCCACAATCTCATCCGCGTAGGCGCAGTGCACAAACTCGACGTCCGCGCCTAAGCTCGCGGCGTTTGCGCGCGCTACCTCAAGCGCATCCGCGCTGATATCGCTAGCCGTGATGCGGCAAGCGGGAAGTAGTTTTTTTAAGCAGATAGCGATTATGCCGCTGCCCGTGCCGATCTCGCAAATGCGCGGCTCGCCCAAGCTTTGCGCCAAAGTAAGCGCCTTTTTTACTAAAATTTCGGTCTCGCAGCGCGGTATCAGCACCCGCTCGTCGACGTAAAATTTAAAGCCCATAAACTCGCAGCTTTGCGTGATGTATTCAAGCGGGCGACCGTCTTTAAATTCAACGATCTTAGCGCGAAACTCCGCTTCGTGCGCGAGCTCTTCCGAGTATCTTAGCACGAGCTGCTCGCCACTAAGTCGCTCGCAAAGCTTTAAAATTTCGCGCGCGACGTATTTTGAGCCGCACTGCCCCAAGCCCCATCTTAGCGCCTCAGCGATCCTCATCAAGCTCTCTTATGCGCTCATATAGGCTTGGGTGCGAATAATACACCGCGGCGTAAATTTTATGAGCGAGCGGAAACGCCTTGTTTTCGCTGCCCAGCTTCTTTAGCGCGCCGATCATACTCTCTTTATCCTGCATGCTCGCGCCATGCCGGTCTGCGCTAAATTCGTGCATGCGGCTAAGCTTGGAGATTACAGGCTCAAAAAACGCATGTAAAATCGGCGCAAACAAAATCATAAAAACCAGCGTCGCGCCGCCGTCCGCGTTAAGTCCTAGCGCGCCGAACACGCCTGCGGGGAGGTTTCCGAATACCGCAAACGTCACGCCCAAAAGCACGAAGCTAAGCGCTAAATTTTTTAAAATGTCGCCGTGTTTGAAATGCCCGAGCTCGTGCCCTAAAACGGCTAAAATTTCATCCTCGCTCAGCTTCTCTATGAGCGTGTCGAAAAGCACGACCTTTTTCGTCGCGCCGAAGCCGCCGAAATAGGCATTTAGGCGCTTGTCGCGTTTGCTCGCGTCAATCGTAAAAACGCCGCTACTTTTAAAGCCGCAGCGTTGCAAAAGCCCCTCTATGCGCTCTTTTAGCTCGCCTTGCTCTAGCGGCTGCATCTTATTAAACAGCGGCGCAATAACGGTCGGATAGATCAAATTTATCAGTAAAACTATGCCGAAGCTTAGCAGAAAGCCCCAGATCCACCAGTGTGCGCCCAAGCTATTTACGCAAAAAACGAGCGCAGAGGCTACCGCAAAGCCGAAAACCAGCGTGAGCATGAGCGATTTTAGCGCGTCTTTTACGAAAATGGCGGGCGTTATCGTGGAAAAGCCTAGGCGGCGATCTTTTACAAAGGTTTTGTAAATCTCAAGCGGAAGCGCCGCCGCGCCGCCGATGATTAAAAACGCCGTTACAAAGCAGCTCCCCGCCAAAATCCCATCGCCCGCTAGATCATATATCGCGCGCTGTAACGCGCCCGCGCCCGCAAGTATCCAAATAAGCGCCACCGCAAACGAAAAGCAGTGCGAAAATATATTAAATTTTAAATTTACCGCGCCGACCTCGCCCGCCTTGCGATAATCCTCCTCGCTAAGCACCACCGCAGGCTCCTTTAGCTTAGCGCGGATGAAGCTTAGCTCGAGCAGATCGAGCGAAATTTTATAAATCGTGTAAAGCGCGTATAAAAAGATCAAAAACCAAACCATCGCGCCTACTTTAGGCTCTCGGCAAGCGAAAGCACTTCGTAATATTCATTTTCCATACTGTTTAACGTTCCTCTTTTTTCTTCAAGCTCTTCAAAAAGCCCCTGCATCCCGAGCTTTTGATAAATTTCAGGCGTCGAAAGCGCGTGATTTAGTTCTTTTATACGCGCCTCGATAGCCTCGATCTTAGCGGGATACTCCTCTAAAATTTTATTCTGCTTATAGCTAAGTTTTGCAGCGCTCGTCTTTTCCTTTTTGTTTTCGCGGCCACCTTCCTCCGCGCTCACGCTCGCGTCGACCTCGATCTGGTCAATCTCCGCCATCTCGTCTTCAAACTCCAAATACTCCGAATATGGCATTTGAATTTGATCGATAACGCCGTTTTTTTCGAAAACCCAAAGCTTATTCGTGATCTTATCGATAAAATAGCGATCGTGGCTTACGATGATTACCGCACCTTCGAAGCTTAGCAGGTAGTCCTCCAAAATATTGATCGTCGCGATATCAAGATCGTTCGTCGGCTCGTCCAAAATCAGGCAATCGTACTGCTCGGTAAAGAGCTTCGCAAGTGCCAGGCGGTTCTTTTCGCCGCCGCTAAGCACGCCGATCGGTTTATCCAAAAATTCCTTCGGAAACAAGAAATTTTTCAAATACCCATAGACGTGCATGTAGCTGCCGCGGACATTGATGTGATCGCCGCCGTTGGGACAGAAAATTTCGATTATGCTTTTATCGTCCGTGATGCCGCTGCGGGTCTGATCGAAGTAGCCGATCCTGATCTCGCCGCGTTTGATCTCGCCCGCATCGATCTTGCTGCGACCGAGTAGAATTTTAAGCAGAGTGCTTTTGCCCGCGCCGTTGGCGCCTACGATACCGATGCGCTCGCCCTGCAAAACTCGCGCCGAAAAGCCCTTGAAAAGCACCTTGCCGTTTAAAATTTTACCGATATTCGTGCATTCAAAAAGCATCTTTTTGCGATTGTCGCCGCCCGTGCCGTTAAAGCTCCTGCTCGCACGCTCCAGCTCGATCCGCACGCGACGGATCGCGCCCGGGTTTTTCTTCGCATCCTGCCTCATCTGCATGATACGCGCCTTGCGCCCTTCGTTGCGCTTTAGGCGCGCCTTTACGCCGCGGTGTAGCCACTCCTCCTCGGCGCGTAGCTGTTTAAGCAGCGTCTCGTGGGACTTTTCGAGCGAGGCGAGCATCTCCTGCTTGCGCCTCAGATAGTTCTCATATCCGCCGTCGAAATTTGAAATTTTACCCTCTTCGATCTCGATACTGCGCGTCGCCAAGCGGTCGATGAAGTAGCGATCATGGCTGATAAAAACGATCGTCTGCTTCGAGCCAAGCAGCATGTCCTCTAGAAATTTCACCATATAGACGTCGAGGTGGTTCGTGGGCTCGTCCAACAGCAGCACGTCGGGCTTTTTAAGCACCAGCGCGCCCAGCGCCACGCGACGAATTTCGCCGCCGCTAAGCGTGCAGACGGAGCGGTTTTCGTAAATTTTAAGCCCGAAATTTTGCAGCACCTGCTCGATCTTATTGTCGATCTGCCAGCCGTCCTTGGCCTCGATAAATTTAATCAGTTCGTCTTGGCGCGCTAAAAGCTCCTGATTTTCGGGATGTGCAGCGATTTCGCTTGAGATCGCGTCGTATTCGCTAAGGGCGGCGTAAATTTCAGCTAGCTCCCTTCGCAGCGCGTCTTTGACCGAGAGATTGTCTTCAAATTTCGGCGTTTGAGCGAGCATCTGGATATTTAGCCCGTTTTGAGTGATCACGCGCCCCTCGTCGGTCTCGCACAGCCCCGCGACGATCTTCATCAGCGTGGACTTGCCGCCGCCGTTTTTGCCGATCACAGCGACGCGCTCGTTAGCGTCCAGTGCGAAATTTACGCCGTCTAAAACGATGTGAGAGCCGAATTTTTTCGTAACATCGATAAGCTCGATCAAAGCCAATTTTAAGTTCCTCTAGTGTTAAATTCGGTGATTTTACACAAAATTCTATTAAATTTTAATAACTTTTAAAGGTTCAGCAATGCAAAGTTTGGAATTTGACGACCTGCGCGTAGAAATTTTCGCCCCGCACGCGCCGTCTTTTGCGGCTGCGCCCTCCTTTACAAAAGAAGCCGCGTCCGCACCGATCATCTACCTGCACGCCTTGGAGTTTAGCGCGGCCAGTGTGGGCGAAATTTACGAACTCGTCTCGCGACGAAGCGGCGCCGATTTCGTGCTTGCGGCGATCTATCTAAACGAGGCGCAGTGGGGCGATAAGCTTAGTCCGTGGGCGGCAAAATCGCCGTTTAAGGGGGTGCGCGATTTCGCAGGCGGAGGCGCGGCGCACTTAGAAAAATTTACGGACGAGCTGATCCCGCGTATCGAGCGACACGTATTCGGCGCGGGCGAACCTGCGTGGCGAGCGTGCGCGGGATACTCGCTGGCTGGGCTTTTTAGCGCGTATGCGGCGTTTGCGAGCGATAAATTTCAAAAGATCGCCTGCGTCTCGGCGTCGTTTTGGTTCGGCGGATTTGACGCCTTCGTCGCCGCACACTCGCCGCAAAGGGGGCTGGCGCACGTCTACGCGTCCTTGGGCGAGGCCGAGATGAACCCGAAAAATCCGCGCGGAGCACTCTGCGACGAGACGGCGCGAAATTTCATCGCAAAATGCCGCAGTGCGGGCGCGAAAGCGGAGTTTGAGCAAAATCCGGGCGGGCATATGCAAGATGAGATCGCAAGAATTTCAAAGGCGCTTTTAAAGCTTGTAAACTCCTAAAATTCGAGCAAATTTTAAAATTTAGTGACAGAATAAAGTGCGGTGAGAGATTAAAAGAAACTAGCCAAGAAGCGGCACGAAACGTAAATTTAAAGCGAGCCGCCGTTATAATTTCTCGCGCAACGGTTTTTTGTGCGATGCAATGAAATTTAAAACGAACCTACGTTAAAATTTTATAGCGCAAGTAATGCGACAAGAATGGTGCAGCGCAATTCGGCGCAAATGGCACAGCGCGTCGTCGGTGCTTTAGCGGCTTTTGATAAGTGCGAATCAGTTTTGAGCGTAAATCATACGACTCGACGTCGATGCGGCACAGGCGGCACGGTGTAATGCGAATTTCAGGCGGGCTGCCGCTAATTTGCAGATTGTGCTAGTGGTTTAAAATTTCGAGCGAGCCGTATTATAAAATTTAAAGCAAATTATGTCGCAGCTAGGATTTAGCGCGCCTGTGAGCTAAATTTAAACTCTATCATACGCGCCTTGTAGTCGCGCTCGATAGGATTTAGCGTGCCTGCAAGCTAATTTAAATAGCAGCGCGCGCCGTGTATGATCTCGCCGTTTCATTTAGTGTAACTGCTAGCTAAAATTTAAACCACTGAAATTTCAAGATTTACACTACGCCGAGGAACGCTTTGACTCTACAATACACGCCGCTCGGTTTAAATTTTAAAATTTAGCGGGACGGGTGATTAAATGGCAGGCGCGACAAAACAGGTGCTGCGAAATATTTTCAACAACCCTAAAATATTCGCAATAACAGCAAAAAATTCTCGCAAAATCTCCGCAACGACGGTAAAAATTCCTACAAAAATTCCCGCTAAAATTTCCTGCAAAACCGCTGTAAAATTTATCTGCGTTTAATACCGTAGCCATCCTTATCCACGCACATAAAGCCCGTAGTAGCGCCTCCGTCGCGCGCCATCACCACGCCGTCTGCGGCAAATCTATCGTCGCAGCCGATCTCGTAGTCCTTTTTCACCGCCTCACTCGCAGAACCCTCGAAAATCTCGTAAAATTCCGACACAAACCCGTCTTTGTAATAAATAGCGGTTTCGCCCTCCCAGATATTTACGCCCTGGGCATTTGCGCTTTTTGCTTTGGCTTTAAGTTCGTTAAAAGTCCCAAAATCCCAGCCTAGGATTTTTAAAACAGCTCGCTCATTCGTCTTTTCATCTATACTATAAAAACTCGCACTTTGGTTTTTGTCTTTATTCACGGCTCTCATACTTAAGACCTCGTCGCCGCCAAAACGGACGTCAAAAGAAACTCCTTCGGGCTGTATCTCGCGTGCAAAATCGCGCAGAGCTAAAATTTGAGCGCGGTTCCGTTCGTAATTTTCCGCTAAATCCGGCTCCGCAAAGAATACGCCGCAGTTAGCACAAGCGCGGCGCTCATAATGAGTTTAAATAACCTAAAAATTTCCGAGAAAAAATATTTTATAAAATTCACGCCCACTTCCTAAATTTCACCGAATTTTATCGTCTAAGCAAAGGGCAGAATTTTTTTGTAATTGCTCCACAACTCGCTCTCCTCACCGAAATACGCAAGTAGTCCGCGCGCGTTGCGATCGAAAGGGTTGGGCTCTTTATGCAGCGCGATACGCTGCGACAGGCGCAGATCGTAGGTGTTGTATATTGCAGAATATGGCACCGGAAAGTCCGAAGCGTAAAGCAGGCGCGAGTGTACGTCCGTTTGACTCGCCAGATGCGGCAGGGCTTTAGCGCGCACCGGCGTCATCAGCGCCGAAACATCGGCGTAGAGGTTTTTGTGCGTGCGCAGAAGCGCCAAAAGCGCGAAATAATCGTGTCCGAAATTTCGCGGACGGCGCGAGAGCGCACGAAAGATATGCGAATACTCATAGTTGATCGCCATGTGCGCGCACACCGTCGTAACGCCCAGCTCAAGCGGCGCATAGATCACCTCCAGCGCTTCGCAGCGGCGCGCGCTCGGCACCGAGCTTTCGTTACCGACGTGGATCACCAGCGGCAAGCCGAGCTTAGCGAGCTTTTCAAAATACGGCACGTAGCAAGGCAGCCTCGTATCCATATCCCAATAGTTTTGTAAGAATTTCGCCCCCTTAAATCCGAGCTCGAAGCAGCGATCGATCTCATCGAGCGCGTCCGCTCGCTTCGGATTGATGCTAAAAAACGGCACGATGAGATCTGGGTTTTTTTGATAAATTTCAAACACGCTGTCGTTGTCCGCACAGACGGTCTTATCGCGATGGATTAGCTCGCCCGCGTCGCTAAATTTAGCATCCACGCCGAAAAGCACCGCCTTTTTAACGTATTTCGAAGCTCTAAGCCCGCCGAGCAGAGCGTCCACATAGGCTTCATATGGCTCTTTGATCGCGCGCGATACGTCTATGCCGAAGCGCCTGCCGAAAAGGCGCAGCGCGAGCCTGTCGTAAGGGCGGTCGAAGCGCACCTCCTTGCTTAGCAGATGGACGTGAAAGTCAAGCGTTTGCATCGGGGATCCTTGGGAAAATTTTGCCGAGTTTATATCAAATTGCGGTAAATGGTTAGAATTTTAAATTCGGGTTTAAATTTGCGCTCCGCGCCCTACCGCGCCTTTAAATTTTAAAATTTAAACCTCTCTGAAAGAGCCGCTAATTGATATTTAATGCCGTTTTAAAGCTGCGGCGATATACTTGCGATTTGAAAAGCTATTTCAATTAAGGAGCGAAGATGGAGTTTGAAATTTTAGAAAATTCCGCCGATTTTAAGCCTAGCGATCTAGATGAGATAATGGTCTCGATCGGCTGGGATACGGAACAAAACGCAGCCTCCGTGCCGCCGCACGAGACATACAGGGTGTGGCGCACCTATGATTACGTGGCGATCGCCAAAATGCAGGGCAAGACCGTGGGAGTGCTGGAGGCGTTTTGCGACCGCGACAACTTCGCTACGAGCTATCTTTACTGCGTGATAGTTCATAAAGATTATCAAAGGCGCGGTATCGGCACGGCGCTCGTGAATGCCTTTAATAAGCGCTTTGCGCACACCACCACCTTTGTCGTGACCCCTCTGCACAAGGCTGAGGGTGCCGGAGAATTCCTACAAAAGTGCGGCTTTAAAGACGCGTCGGAGCACTTCACGATCCACATGAGGAAGCGAAATTCGATCTAGCGGAAAGCGAAATTTGCTCCAACCGGCATAAATTTAATAAAATTCCACGCGACTTTTAAATTTTAAATCGCGTGGAATTCTGCGCCGTCTTTTTGCCCCTTTACTACAGATCGTCGCGCGAGATATGCAGCTACGTATGCTCTCGCTCCTCCGCGCTAAATCACCGCATATTCGCACTGAGCGCCGTAAATTCTAATTTTACGCATGCCGCGCGGCGCGCGAAAACAACTCCGCTCGCCCCTTGCGCAAAAGCAAACCTAAAAGAATTTTCGGCTACAATTTCCCCCAAATAAAGGCAAAATATGAAAGAAATCTCGCTGCTAAGGCTCTCGCTCGCAATCTACATCGATATGTTTTTGCGCCTCGTGACCACGTTTATCAACACCTACATGATCTCGCGCGTGGACGTCTCGCTAGTAGGCGCGCTGGGGGCGGGCAACGAGATATTTCTGCTCTTCATCACGGTTTTTGGCTTCCTCGCCGTAGGCTGCTCGGTTCTCGTAGCGCAGGCACTGGGGGCAAAAAACAAAGTCCTAGCCATGCGCGCGATCCACACGAGCATCGCATTCAACGCGCTCGTTGGGCTTTGCAGCGGCGTTTTCGTCTTTAGCTGCGCACCGTTTTTACTCCGCGCGCTGCAGGTGCCCGCCGAGCTTTTGAGCGAAAGCGCGATCTATCTTAAGGTCATCAGCATCGTCTTTGCGATAGACGCCGTCGCGATCGTGCTTAGCGCCATCGTGCGCGTTTACGGATACGCAAATTTCATCATCGCAGTCTCTGTAGTGATGAATTTAGTAACGCTCGCTGGCAACTACGTCGTACTCTTTCGGCCGTTCGGACTGCCGTACTACGGGCTTGAGGGCATCGGCGTGAGTACGATCGCAGGGCGTATGATCGGCGTATGTTTATTCTTCCTCATCATCACGAAGGTGCTAAAGATAAAATTTTACCTCACGATGTTTTTAAAGATCCAATTCGCCACGCTGCGTAAAATTCTATCCGTAGGGCTTCCGAGCGCTGGCGAAAACATGCTGTGGATCGTGCAGTATCTGGTCGCCTTCGCCTTCGTCGCGAGCATGGGCGAGGCGAGCCTCACGGTACAGACGATCTATTTTCAAATTTCATCATTCATCTTCTTCGGCGGAAGCGCGATCAGTATGGCAAACGAAGTGATCGTAGGCCGTCTCGTAGGCGCCGCCAAGCCGCAGGAGGCGTACCGGCACACTTTTACCGCGCTGCGCTTTGGGCTCGGGGCGACGGCGCTTTTCGTCGCGATCGTGTTTTTAGCGCGCGAGCAGATTATGGAGATGTTGAGCCTAAACGAGGCGCACAGGCAAGTCATGCGGCCGCTTTTTTATCTCACGCTGGGGCTTGAGTTCGGACGGACGCTTAATATCGTGTTCGTAAACGCCCTGCGCGCAAGCGGCGACGCGAGGTTTCCCTTTGCGATGGGCGTGATCTTTATGTGGGGCGTCTCGATCCCCGTGGGCTGGCTTTTGGGTATTCATTTGGGGTATGGAATTTTGGGCGTTTGGATCGGGTTTTTCTGCGACGAGTGGCTGCGCGGCAGCGCGAATACGGCGCGATGGATAAGTAAAAAATGGCAGAGCAAAAAGTTAGTCTAAATTTGCTAGGTTTGCCGATCAGTCTGCGTTTTAAGCGGATGAAATACGCACGCATCCGCATTAGCAAGGACTGCGAAATCAGCGTGAGCGTGCCGCGCTCCTACACCGCGGCGCAGGCAGAAAGCTTCATCCTAAAGCACGAAAGCTGGATCCGCCAAACGCTGGCGCGACTGCAAAGCAAACTTTTAGCGAGCGATCAGGTTAGAATTTTAGGCAAAATTTACAAGCTGAAATTTAGCCGCGAGGCTGAGCTCGGTACAAACTGCGGCGCGAATAAAAATTTAGACAATGGCGACGCGCAGGACTGCGTAGGCGGCAGCGTAAGCAGTGCGCGCGGCAGCGTAAATTCAGCTCATTTACAAAGCGGCGCAGGCATAGGCGGTAGCGGCGATGTGAGCGGCAGCGCAAACAATTCCATGGGCGGCATGAATGACGGTGCGGGTAGCGGCGCGGGAAGTGAAATTTTAAAATTTCACTCGGGCGAACACACTTCGCAAAGTAGTGCGGCGGGCGAGGATTTGAAATTTAACCTACCGGACGATGCAGCGCAAGGGCTAGCGCAACAGAGCAAAGTGCGACAAAGCGGCGGATTTATAGATACAGCGGCGCAAAATGTTTTCAAACAATCCCGCGGCGAAATTTTAAAATTTCACTCGGACGGGTGCGCTCCGCAAAGCAGCGATGCAGGTAAATTTAACTCCACCTCAAGTGACGAAATTTTAAAATTTGATCCCACCGCAAGGGACGGAATTTTAAAATTTAAACCCGCCGAGAGCGGAGAAATTTCAAATTTTAGCTCTACCGCGAGTGAGGAAATTCCGCTCATGAGCGAAAAAATTTCAAAATCTGCGAGCGAAAACGCGCCGCAAAATGTAGCGCAAAGCGCGCAAGCGGAGGAGTGCGACGAGCCCGATTTTACGATCAAAAATTTTATCCAAAGCTCTAAATTTAAAGATAAAATTTTTATGTCACGAGACGCGATCTTTTGCGAGAGCGAGGGCGAGTTTGCGGCGTTTAAAAAGGCCTTTGCGCTTGAGCTTTATCTGCGCTATATCGCGAAATTTTCCCCGCGGATAGGCCGCAAGATCGCGCGGGTACGGGTGCGCAAAATGCAGACGCGCTGGGGCAGCTGCAACCATGCAAAGGGCTATCTCAACTTCTCGCTAAGCCTGATAGAGCGGGATCTGCGCTTCGTCGAATACGTCGTGCTGCACGAGCTCGCGCACCTCATCCACGCAAATCACGGAGCGGATTTTTACGCGCTGATCGCGCAGATCATGCCCGATTTTAGGGCACGTATCAAGCTAGGTAGGGGTTAGTTCGCGAACGGGGCGCCCGCTTAAATTTCACGTCACTGCGGCACGATCATTGCGGTCGATAAATTTCAAGCGATCTTCCACTCCTCTTTCGCCCCGCCGTAGCAGACCGCAGCCCGCCCCGAACTCGCGCGGCACAGGCGGCGAAATTTCGCAAATTTTCGCGGATCCAAACGCTAATCTAAAGCCGCAAATTCCACGTATTTCTCCATCGCAACCAGCAGGAGCCAGCGCGCGGTAGGGCTGAAAAAATAGTGGTGTTCGGGGACCTGCTCCATTATAAATTTTAAAAAATCGTGAAAGTATTCGGGCGCAAATTTAACCTCGGCGCTCGTTAGACTATCACCCAAATAGTGGATTTCGCCGCTCAAAATCCTCGCTTTTACCGCGGGATTTGCGCCTATGAAGCTTCTGGCACCAGCAAAGCTGGGGCAGTCCGCGGTCGCGTAATCTTTCAATCCCCGCAAGACAGGCTTGGAGCCGACGAAGGTGAAATTTTCCTCTATAAAGCGCGCTCCGCCCTCGCTTACTTGCCAGCGATCGCCCAAGCTCGATAAAAACGCAAACATCTCATCATCCGCGGATTCGAAATTTGCAGGCTCATTTTTGCGATCCATCTTCGTCCTTTTTAAAATTTGTAGTAATTTTTACGGCGCGTAAGCTGCGACCCTGTTATCGTTTTGCGGCGCAGCGGGCTAAAAGAGCGCTACGGACACAGATAAAATTCTACTCGCAAGCATTAACCTTATAAAGCCGCCGCGCAGTGTTTGTGACGATCAGACAGAGGGCGCTTAGCAAACGACCACTAAACGATAAACGTCTCACCGAACGATGGCGAGCGACCAAACAAGCAGCAGAAAACCGTCAAGCGGCAGGCGTGGCTAAATTTAAAATTCCGAAGCCCGCTAAACTAAAGCTTAAACAATCACCGCTCAAAACAGATCAAGGCAGATCAAGGCAGCTTACTTGAAAAAATTCTTGATTTTATCGAGTATCCCCTCGTCGTCTCCGCCCTTGCTGCCGAAGCTTTCTTGAAGCTCGCGCAGAAGCGCCTCTTGCTTCTCGTTCAATTTTTTAGGGGTTTGGACGTTTACCTGCACGATCAGATCGCCGTTTTTCTTGGTGCGGATATTCGGCGCGCCCTCGCCGTAGATCGTGAAGCGCTGCTTGTCCTTGGTGCCTACTTTGAGTTTCAGCTCCGCCTTGCCGCGCGGCGTCGGCACCTCGATGCTCTCGCCCAAGATCGCCTGCGTGAAAAACACCGGCACCTCGATATACAGGTCGTCTCCGTCGCGCAGGAAGTGGCTATCCTCCTTAACGCGCACTATCACGTACAGATCCCCGATCTCGCCGGTTTTAGAAACGTTGCCCTTGCCGCTTAGGCGCACGCGCTGTCCGTCGTCGATACCTGCGGGAATGTCAAATTTAAGGCTCACATCCTCCTCGGTAAAGCCTTTGCCGCCGCAATCCTTGCACCTGTCTTTTACGATCTCGCCCGTACCGCCGCATTCGGAGCAGCTTTGGATAAAGCTCATATATCCGCGCCTGACCGCGACGCGCCCCGTGCCGCCGCAAGCGGAGCAGGTATGCTTCTTTTTGTCCTTCGAGCCGGTGGCGTCGCAGGTCGAGCACGGCTTTTTGATCTTGTATTTTATCTCCTTGTGAACGCCCTCTAAAGCCTCTTTAAACTCCAGCGTTACGGCCAGTTCGGTATCTATGCCGTATGGATCGCTAGGGCGTGAGCGACCGCCTCCGCCAAATGCTTGTTCGAAAAAATCGCCGAAAATCGAGCTGAAATCAAATCCTCCGCCGCCCGCGCCGCTATATGCGCCGCTGATGCCCTCTTTGCCGTAGCGATCATACATCCTGCGCTTTTGATCGTCGCTTAAAATTTGATACGCTTCGTTGATCTTTTTAAATTTCTCCTCCGATTCCTTGTCGCCTTGGTTACGGTCGGGGTGGAATTCCAAAGCGAGCTTTCGAAACGCCTTTTTTATCGTCTCGGCGTCGGCATCGCGCGCCACGCCTAAAATTTCATAATAATCTTCTTCCACGAAATTCTCCTTGAACTATACAAAAGGAGCAATTTTATCTAAATTTAATAAAACGCAAGTTAAGACTTAACTATTTTTATGTATAATGCAATATTTAAAATTTCAAATCAACGATGCAAAGGATAAAAAATGATAAATGTATTGATGATAGAAGACGACAGCGAGTTCGCACAGCTTCTAACCGAATATCTGGCTAAATTTAACATCCAAGTTACAAACTTCGAAGATCCGTATCTGGGCATTAGCGCGGGGATCAAAAACTACGATCTGTTGATTTTGGATCTTACGCTTCCTGGGATGGACGGACTTGAGGTCTGCAAAGAGATCCGCGAGAAATACGACATTCCGATCATCATCAGCTCGGCTAGAAGCGACGTAAGCGATCGCGTCGTAGGCCTTCAGATCGGCGCGGACGATTATCTACCCAAGCCTTATGATCCAAAAGAGATGCACGCACGCATCATGAGCCTCATCCGCCGCTATAAAAAAGCTAGCGAAAAGGAAGAAACCACCACAGATAGCGTATTTCGCATCGATGATAAGCGCCATGAAATTTACTTCGGCGAAGAGTCGCTCGTGCTAACGCCTGCAGAGTATGAAATTTTAGAATACCTCATCAAGCAGCATAGCTTTTCGGTATCCCGCGAGCAGCTCGTATACCATTGCAAGAGCCTAAAAGATAAGGATTCAAAGAGCTTAGATGTCATCATCGGGCGCCTACGCACCAAAATCGGCGATAGCTCCAAAGCGCCTAAGCATATCTTTTCGGTTCGCGGTATCGGCTACAAGCTCATCGGATGAAGCACTCCTTAATCACCAAAATTTCGGTTTTTTTTGTAATCGCGATCATCTTAGTCTGCGTGCTTTTCATCACGTTCGCACGGATGCAGATGAATAGAGCTCTAGGCAGCATGCAGGCTAATCAAATAAACGCGGTCAATAATCTACTTGAGCTATACAAGCGCAATGCCCCTCCCAGCGATATTGAGCGCTACTTCTCCAGCTACGGCTTGGAGCTTGTAAAAGACAAAAATATCATCCAAAACATCATCACGAGTGGTAAAATTTTTTTTGTTCAAGACACCTCTATTGGCGAGTTTAGCTCGGTCGAGTATAATAATTCGCTGTTTTTAAATATAAAAAACAACTCTTTCGTCGTTGTTTTCGAAAGCCTTGGCACGAAGAATTTAAACGATCCGCTTTGGGTCGGGTTTTTGCTTACGATGGCGGTTTTGATCTCACTTTATCTATCGATAGTGCGAAGTTTTACGCCGCTAAAAAAACTAAGCAAAAATATCAAAAAATTCGCCCAAGGCAATTTGGACGTAAATTTAGCTGCCACGCATAGCGAAGACGAGATCGGGCAGGTCGCGCAGGAATTTAACAACGCGATTGCCAAAATTCAAGAGCTGATCCGCTCGCGCCAGCTGTTTTTGCGCACCATCATGCATGAGCTGAAAACCCCGATCGGCAAGGGCAGGCTCATCACCGAAATGCTAGATAACGAAACACAAAAAGAGCGGCTCGTCAATGTCTTCGAACGTCTTGAAATTTTAATCAACGAGTTTGCCAAAATCGAGCAACTGCTCTCAAAAAGCTACTCGCTCAACTATCAGGATTATCATTTCAGCCTCATTTTAGAGCAAGTAAAAGATATGTCGATGCTCGATAATTGGGACGAGCTCATTAGCACAGATATCGAGTGCGATGCGGTGATAAACGTGGATTTCGGGCTATTTGCGCTGGCGATTAAAAATTTAATCGACAATGCCCTAAAATACTCCAGCGATAAAAAAGTCCGCATCATCTGCGATGAAAACAAAGTAAGCGTCGCCAACCGCGGCGCGGCGCTTGCAAAATCATTCGAACATTACAAGCAAGCCTTTATCAGAAATAAAGACGAGAAAGCCACCGGCATGGGGCTTGGGCTTTACATCATTGATAAAATTTGCGAGCTACATAAATTCCGCTTCGAGTACAACTACAGCGACGGCACTCACTACTTCTCGATCGTCTTTTCGCCGAAGGGTGCTATATGAGCGGCGGAGACAGGTTCGAAGAGCTCGTCGCGAGCTTTGAAAAGCTTCCCGGCGTAGGCAAAAAATCCGCCCTGCGCTTTGCCTACTACGTAAGCGTGCAAAATTCCTTCCTAGGGCTAAATTTAGCACACAATATCGAAGAGGCGGTGCGCGGACTGCACAGATGCCGCATCTGCGGTGCGGTATGCGAGGGCGAGATCTGCGAATACTGCGCCGATGAGGAGCGCGAAAGCGATAAAATTTGCATCGTCGAAAACCCAAAAGATATCTTTATTTTAGAGAGTAATAAAATTTACAACGGTCGCTACTTCGTGCTAGACGCCGCTGACGAAGATAAAATCGCGGCGCTACGCGAGATGGTGAGCCAAAACGGCGCGAGCGAGCTGATTTTCGCGCTGACGCCGGGCATCAACTCCGACGGGATCATGCTTTACGTCGAGGATAAGCTCGCGGATATGGGTTTGAAATTCACCAAGCTCGCCCAAGGCGTGCCTACGGGCGTGAGCTTAGACAACGTCGATATGCTCTCGCTAATAAAGGCGATCAACGGGCGCACTGAAATTTAAAATTTCGATGAAATTTTAAATTTATGCGGGTAAATTTATCGGCTAAATTTAAAGCGCAAAGCGGCGAATAGATTTAGCCGCAAAGCCCAAGCGGCGAAATTTCGGGCGTTAAATTTAAAGTCGGCGCGCGATGAAATTTATTAAAATTTACGCGGCTTCGGTGCGCGATACGATGCGGCATGCGCGGCAGCGCCCTGCTCGCCTTCTAAATTTTAACGGCGAGTTTGAGCCGTAAGATTTAAGTACTCCGTTTCAAAGCGGAGTTTTGAGCGCGGAATTTCGAGCGTTCAAATTTTAAAAGGTGAAATTCTAAACGGCGAATTTCGAGCGCTCAAATTTTAAAAGCGCTTTCGAAAGTAGCGAGACGGGGTTGCGCGACGCCGCGAGCCCGTAAAATTTAAAGGCGAATTTCAAGGCGCGCGGGAATGGTTTAAATTTTTAAATTTCGCCGGCGCGGGATTTAAAAATTTAAACGTAATTATCTATTATAATATTTAAGGACAAAGGTGAAAAAGGTTCATTTTATCGGCATCGGCGGCATAGGGATATCGGCATTAGCGAGATTTTTACACGAGAAAAATTTTATCATCTCAGGCTCTGATATCAAAGAGAGCGAGACGACTTACAAGCTAAGAGCGGACGGCATGGAGATCATCACGCCGCACGACGCTTCGGCGATCAAGGATCAGGAGATCGTCATCTACTCCGCCGCGATCAAAGAGGACAACGTCGAGCTGCAAGCCGCGCGCAAAAAAGGGATCGTCTGCCTCTCGCGCAAGGAGGCCCTGCCCTTCGTGCTAAAAGACAAGCGCGTCTTCGCAGTCGCCGGCGCGCACGGCAAAAGCACCACGAGTGCGATAACCTCGGCGCTGATAAACGGCTCGGTCATCATCGGCGCGATCTCCAAGCAGTTCGGCTCGAATATGAAGTACGAAAACAGCGAAAACATCATCTTCGAAGCCGACGAGAGCGATTCGAGCTTTTTAAATTCCAACCCCTACGTCGCGATCGTGACCAACGCCGAGCCCGAGCATATGGATCATTACGATAACGATTTGGATAAATTTCACGCGGCGTACCGCGGCTTTTTGGAGCGCGCCAAGATCCGCGTGATAAACGCCGAAGATGAGTTTTTAAGCTCGATTAAGCTCGGCTGTATCAAGCTCTTTCCTTCGCGCGATATAACGGATCTAAAGGTGCTGCTACGCGATCATCAGCCGTTTATGAGCTTTAATCTTAAAGAGCTCGGGCGCTTCGAGGTTTACGGGCTAGGAAGGCACATCGCGATTGATGCGTCGCTAGCGATCCTTGCCGCAGCGTGCGAGACGGGGCTAGAGCAGATCCGCAAAAATTTACTGAATTACCAAGGGATCAAAAAGCGCTTCGACATCCTGTGCGCCACCCCAAACTTCGTGCTGATCGACGACTACGGCCACCATCCCACCGAGATCAGAGCGACGCTGCAAAGCGCGCGCGAATACGCTAGCCTGCTAGGGCTCAGCAAGATCACGGCGATCTTTCAGCCGCACCGCTTCAGCAGGCTTAAGGCGAATCTAAACGCTTTTAAGGAGTGCTTTGCGGGCGTGGAGGAGTTAGTCGTACTGCCCGTTTACGCCGCGGGCGAGCCTAGCAACGGCATCGATCTAAAAGAGGAGTTTAAGGGGCTCGGGGCACTATTTACCGAGCGGGTCTTTAGAAACGGCGAGCGGATAGAATTTAGCGACATTTTCGGCGTCCGCCACATCATAAACGACGGGCTCGTGATCGGATTTGGCGCAGGCGACATCACCTATCAGCTGCGCGGAGAATTTTAAGCTTGAAAACTCTCGCCAAATTTACGAGCCAAACTCCGCTGAGGGCGGGCAAGGATAAAATTTGAGATTTTTAATATTTATTTTCGCATTTTTATTTATCGCGGCGATCTTCTTCGTGCGGGACGAAATTTTAAGCAAAAGGGCTAAAATCATCGCCACGGCGCTGATCGTGCTGCTGTGCGCGGGGGCGTATTTTTACGAAAGCGCGAGCGAGCGATCCGCCAAACTTGAGGAGGAGATGGTGTTTAAATTTAACGCGGGCGCGCGGCTAAGATGCGGCAGCGCGATAAATTTCGCTGCTGAAGCTCGCGGCGCGGATACGAAAAATTTAGGTTCGCAAGCCGGCGAAGCAAATTTAAATGCGCAGGACAAGGTCGCTTCTGCCGCACAAGCAAATGATACGCAAAGTTCCGCGGCACAAACGAACGAGCAGGCTTCCGCCGCGCAAACTAGCGGCGCTGTTTCGGGCGGACAAAATTCTGCACAAAGCCCTACTTCGCAAAATTCTACGCAGCAGAACGATACGCAGAGCCTCACGCCGCAAAATTCCGCACAGAATTCTAAAACTACGCAAAATTCCGCACCGCAGAGCTTAAATTTGCAAAGCTCTGCGCAGATCGTAACGCGAGAAAATTTCACCTACTCCTTTTCGATGGGCGCTTTCATCGCCAAAAAGAGCGCGGGCGCGGAGTTTAAGGGCAAAACCTACAAGATTAAAGAGTGCGTTTATGATCAGTGACGAACTCTTTACGCGCCTCGATCTGGGCGAGTATCTAGCCAAATTTAAAAGCTTTTTGGCGCGCGAAAAGCCGCTGTTTTTAAGCGGCGATAGCAAGCTAAATTTTGAAAAAATTTCGGAGCTTACGAAATTTGATCTCGCGCAGTGCGAGAGCGTCGCGAACCTAGACGACGCGCTGATGCGTATCTCAAAACACGGCGTGCTTCATATCAGCGAAATTTACGAGTTTAGCAAGATCGTCCGATATTTTTTGTATCTCAAAAAGCAGCCCTTTGAGGGCAAACTTGCCGCTTGGCTTGCAAAGATCGAGATTCCTGCGCCCATCGCGCAATTAAAGGATTATTTCGACGATCAGGGCGGCTTTCGCGATGCGATAGACGAGCGCTTCGGCGCGCTGAACGAGGCGTTTAAGATAAAAAAGGGCGAGATCGAGCAGACGCTAAAAAGGCTGATCTATTCCAAAGCCCTTTCGCCCTATCTCGCCGACACGCAGATCCACTACATAAGCGACACCGAGGCTCTGCTGGTGCGCGGCGGCTTCAACCACGTGCTAAAAGGCAGCGTCGTAGCGCGCTCAAGCGGAGGCTATTTTTACGTGCTTCCAGACGCGATCGCGGCTCTGAAGTCCGCTCAAAGCGCGATTTTGGATAAGAAAGAGCAGATCGTTTTCGAGCACTGCAAGCAGATCAGTGCGGTTTTTAATAAGAATTTAGCTTTTTTAAAATTTATAAATGCCGCTTTCGATGCGATCGACGCGCTGATTGCGCGCGCCGCGATGGCAAGAGCGAGCGATTATGAGTTCGTCCTGCCGGAGTCCTCGCGCGATATCGTCCTAGATAGCTTCGCCCACCCCGCGCTTAAAAATCCAAAGCGCGTGAGCGTGGAATTTACGGGTAAAATTCTGCTCATCACCGGCGTGAATGCGGGCGGAAAATCGATGCTTTTAAAAAGCATTCTAAGCGCGGCGCTGCTAGCTAAGTACCTCCTTCCGATGCCTATTCGCGCAAGCCTCAGCCGCATCGGCACCTTTAAGGAGTTCGAGCTCATAATGGAGGATCCGCAAAGCTCCAAAAACGACATCTCGACCTTTGCGGGCAGGATGGTTGCCTTTAGCAAGCTGTTTGGGCGCAAAGAAATTCTAATCGGCGTCGATGAGATCGAGCTGGGTACCGATTTTGAGGAGGCTGCGAGCCTATACGGCGCGATGATCGAGCAGCTGATAAGCGGCGACGTGAAGATGATCATTACCACGCATCACAAGCGCCTAGCGATGCTGCTTGCAAAGGATCCGCGCGTAGAGCTACTGGCGGCGCTTTACGACGAGAAAAACAGCGCGCCGAAATATGAGTTTTTAAAGGGCACGATCGGCAAATCTTACGCCTTTGAAACCGCGCTGCGCTACGGCATAGCGCAAAATTTGATCGCCGCGGCGCGCAAAAACTACGGCGAAAACAAAGAGAACTTAAACGAAGCGATCTCAAAAGCGATAAATTTAGAGCTTGAGCTAAAACAAAAACTAGTCCAAACGCAGCAAAAAGAGGCTAAACTCGACGCGCTTAGCGAGGCGCTGAAAGATCAGCGCGAGCGCGCGCAAAGCGAGCTGAAGGCGGAGCTTTCAAGGCTACAAAACGAATACTACCGCGCCATTTCGGAGGCCAAACGCAGCGTGAGCCTAAGCGACGTGCGCGAAAAGCAGCGTGCCATAAACCGCGCAAACGAGCTCGCACGAGCCGTGCAGCAGCCCGAACTCAGTGCGCCCGAGCCGCAAAGCTTTAAAGTGGGCGATCGCGTAAAATACGGCAAGATCAAGGGCGAAATTTTATCGCTCAGCAAAACCCAGGCGCTGATGCTAAGCGACGGTATCAGGCTGCGCGTGCCGCTTAGCGAGCTAAAGCGCAGCGGCGCGGCGCCCGCGCCCGTAAAAAACATCAGCATCAAGGTGCAAAAGCCCACCTCTGCATCGCTCGTGCTCGATCTGCACGGCTTGCGCGCCGAGGAAGCGATCAGCAGGCTTGATAAATTTATCAGCCAAAGCCTCGTGATGGGCTTTGATGAGATCATCGTCAAGCACGGCATCGGCACGGGCAAGCTCGCGTTCGCGGTCAAGGAGTTTTTAAAATCGCACCCAAGCGTCAAGGGGTTTCGCGACGGCACGCCCGCAGAAGGGGGCTTCGGCTCAAAGGTCGTCTCGCTTTAGGCTTAGGCTCAAAGGCCTTTTCGCTTTAGACGCCAGCGCGAATGATTTAGACATAGAATTTCGCCGCAGAATTTGTAACTTGGCTTTTCGCTAAAACTTCATGCGGCGTAGCCGCAATGTAAAATAAGCGCGGACGCAGTCCGCAGTTTAAATTTAACGCGAGCGTAGCTCGCCCCGCTAGCGTCGCGCGGGTGGGAGTTGGTAAGGGGGCGGGCGCGCCTCGCAACTCCGAGCGCCGCCCCCTTACGAATATTGCGCATAATACACCCGAGAACTAGGCTATATCATAAAATTTTGTAATAATTTACAAAATAGAATTTCATCTTGTAATAAATTTAAAATTTCTCTATGTAGAATTCTGCCTATGGAATTTAGGTCGTGGCGGCGTTTTCTCTTAAGGGAGAAGGGGCGCTACTTGCGAGGCGCTCCCCTTCCCCCTTAAAATCCCCCAACCCCTGGCACGCTCAAGGGGCGAGCTTTCAGCTCGCGTTAAATTTATATTGGAAAAGCACGCAGTTTTTACGTTCGTCTATTTAGTAAAATAATGTCTTATTGTGTCTCCAATAAAATTTTACGGAATTTTATTTGTGGCTAGTAGTGTAAAATTTTGGCTGAAATTCTGCATTCAGCTTGCCGTTACGCCTCGCGCATCTCCTCTGCTAGGCGCTTTTTATAGGTACGCTTGAAATGAAACGCCCAAATTAGCGGAAATATTATCTCCAGTCCTTTCCAAAATACAAACCCGCTATACTCTCCAGGAATGGTAAAAAAACCTATCCAAACCGCATAGTAAGCAGCCACGTAGCTTATCACGAAGATAATGCTCCAAATTAGTACTTCAGAGCCGGTCGTAACAATCCAGATCGCAATCAAATAGATTAAAACGCTTACTAGCGCGGTCGGAAAAAACCAATTAAGAACGCCTAATTTTTGATGGTCTATATCCGCGCTAAGATATCCCGCCACGCATGCGATGATGCACAGAGTGCATAAGATAGCGCGCAGCACGGCTAAATAGCGCAGCTCACGGGGTTGTATCGCGCCTTCGTAGTCGCTGTTTTCGCAGCTGCCGCTTTGCCTGTTTTTGCTGCTGCCGCTTTGCCTGTTTTTGCTGCTGCCGCTTTGCCTGTTTTTGCTGCTGCGCCCCGCGACATAGACAAAATGCGCGCCCAACGCTATGAAACACGCACATTGAATAAAGTCCATAAATATGAAACTGCCGAGTGCATCACTTTCGCCTACATTGCCTATTAACCTAGGCCACGAAAACTTCACTATGCAAAACGTCGCCGCGAGTAAAATCGGGTGCAGCGCGACCCTGCCGTTTCGCAAATCGGAGAGTAAATTTTTAAAATATCTCATGCTTTCCCCTTAAAATTCCGCGGAATTTTACTAGCTTTCCATTATTTTAAGGCGCAGTTCGGAGCTGAAATTTTAAAGCCACTTTGCTCGTTCATTGCTAGGATCGGTTTCGTTGCCGATCGCTTCGTAGCGCGAGTAGTAAAACTCCACAAACTCCCGCACCTGCGCCTCGCGCGGCAGATACACGCCGCCGCTAAGCTCTGCAAATCGCGATAAAAATTCCGCCGCATCCTTTTTGTCGCAATAAAGTCGCGCTAGCTCCTCGTAGTTTTGCAGGCACGCGGCTTTGAAGCTCTCATAGCCCGCGCGGTCAAATTTAACCGCCAGCCGCCCGCGTTCAAATTTCAAAACGCCCGATGTGAAAAGCAAGCTCAGATGTATCAGAGCCTCGCAGTAGTAGGGTTTGAGCTCCTCCACCCGCTGCCACGCGATGAGCCCCACGGCGCGGCGGATCAGCTCATCTAGCACCGGCAGGCAAAACTCCGCCTCCTCGTGGAAAAAGAAGCTCACGAGCCCGCCCGTGGTCGCCTTGTACTCCTCGATGAGCTTAAAAAGCCCCGAGCGGTTCATGCGCGCCTCGGTGTCCGCATCGATGAAAAATATATGCCCGAACTCATGCCCGATCGTCGATATTTCATAGACGCGGCGCCAAATTTGCGGCTTTTTAAATAAAATTTCGCGTCCGAAATTTAGATAATCGAGAGTAAAAATTTCGCCGCTTAGCCGCATAAAAGGTCTAGCCTTGGCACTTTCATAGACGAAATTTACGAAGGCGAAAATTTTCTTGCCGCAGTTGGTGCTTACGAACTCGTCGTTGGGCACGACCTGCGCCGAAAAGAGTCCGTTCAGATCGGCTCCGTAGTAGATCAGCGGCGCGCAGACGTAAAGCTGAGTTTTGGCGATGTTTGAGAGTACGAGTGAGTGCATGACGGCGTTGTTTGCGCCGATTTTTTCATACGCGCGCTCAAAGCTCTCGCTTACGCGCGCTTTAAATTTCTCCGCGCTGAACTCATACGCGCCTGCAAGCCTGACGTCCCATTCCAGCGCGACTGCGTGCGTGTAGGCATCCTCGTAGTACTCAAGCGGATGCCCGATTTGAAGCGGCGTTTTTATATCCATCCACGCGATCTCCGCATCCCGCCACGCGCCGATCACCGCGCTAGCGTCCTTTTCGCAAAAGGCCTGTTTGAGCTTGCTTAGATACGCGATGTAGGCTAGTTCGCTCTCATCTTCTGCAAGCATCACGAGGCGCTCTAAAAGATCGCTAAATTCACTCTGCAGCTTTGCCGTCTCATCCGCAAAGGCTACGGCGTAGGGAACCATTTGGGATTTGCCGTCGCGCTGCACTACTGCGCCGTAGCAACGCTCGCAGATCTCGCCGTGAGGCGTGCGCATAAACAGCTCCTCTTGCAGCAAAAATTCCTTCGCCTGCGCAAGCGAGCTAAATTTCTTTTCCCAGCGCTTGTTCGTGCCTTCGATGATTAGGGCTTGCCAGCTTTTTTGCATATCGCTTAGCACGAGCCCGATGCGGTGTACGCCCTTTAAAAGCTCCAGATAAAACGGCTGCAAAATCCCCTGCGCGCCCGCCTCGGCTATGAGCGCTGCATGCATGTCCTCATGTATTTCGCGCGTGAAATCATACATTTTGCTCTTTAGCTCGCGCTGTCGCGCCTCATCGTAGCCCAAGCGGCGAAATTCCTGCAGCAGCGGATCCTCTTTGAGATCGACGATTCGGCGTAGCACGGCGATGCGCGCAGTATCGCCAGACTCAAAACCGCAAATTTCCAGCCCGTGCGCGATCAGCTCGGCGTGCGGCTCGTCGTAGAGGGCGTTTAGTCGCGCCTTAGCGCTCGCTGCCATCTTGCTAAGTTTTACAAAATCGTTCATCGCGTATCCTTTTTGCCGTTTTATCGTCTTTTTACGAGCGGAATGTGCCTGCTTTGCGAGCAAAATTCTATCCTCGCGTTCGCTTAAAATTTTAAAATTTCGACATAGATTTTTGCCGATTGTATCGAAAAAGTGTTAAATTTGCGCGGTTAAAATGCGAGATTTTTAAATTTAAGGAGTAAAAATGAGCGATTTAGACTTAGACGATTTCGGCGAGCCGCGCATCAAGGTCGTAGCGCTGCCTAAGGATACGAATAGCTCGGGCAATATTTTCGGCGGCTGGATACTAGCGCAGATCGATTTAGCGGGCGCGACGGCGGCGCGCGAGATAGCGCCCGAGCGGGTCGTGACGATCTCGATGCAGGAGGTAACTTTCAAACAGCCCGTATTTATCGGCGATGTCATCAGCTGCTACGCAAAAGTATTAAGCGTAGGAAATACCTCTATCCGCGTGCAGATCGAGGTCGCAGCGCTACGACTGGGCGAGGATGGATTTCGCGAGTGTCTGCACGTAACCAGCGCGATCGCAACCTACGTAAGCGTGACCAAATTAGGCCAAAAAAAGTCGATCAGCGCAGAGATCAAGCGGCTGCACGGATTTTAAAATTTTTCAGACTTTAGTTTTAGCTCAAGGAATTTTAGCATCAAGCTTATAACGCGAAAATTCTTATGTGGGATAAGCCTAGTGCACAGAATTTGTTGCGTAAAATTTTATAATTTTAAGCGCGGAATTTTGCTGTACAGTATTTTGGTGGAAAACCTAGCAGACGGAATTTTAGAATTTTAGAATTTTAGAATTTTAGAATTTTAGAATTTTAGAATTTTGCGGCGCGCAGATTAATAAACAAATTAAAACGCGCCGCGGTAAGTCGTGCTAGCAGCTAGTTTGTAGCGTCTTGGAGCTCTTCTTCGATCTCGGAGTTGCTTTTTACGACCATGCCTGAGCCATGGATGACGCTAGGCATGCAGGATGTGCAGATATGCACCGTCTCGCCGTTTTTATGCGCCTTGATAAAGACCGCGTTTTCATCGTCGCTGCTTTTGAGCGAACATATATTGCAAATGTAAATATCACCTGATTTCATAGAAATCCTTTCTTAAAAAATTTTGCACTATTTTATGAAAATTTCAAAATTTTTCATTGATTTTAGTTAATCTTTAGCGATTTTTATTGCGGGCGCTTTCGTCTATCAGCACTACGTGCGTCAAAAAGATGATGAAAAATAGCTGGAAAAATAATCCTACCAGCGGGATCAAACAAAGCAGGTAAAAAATAAAAGCACTTAGGGCAAATTTATATCCGCCACCCATTTTATAAGAGCGCTCGAAGCTTTTCGCGCTTAACGCATTTGAAGCGACGTCGATTAGAACCAGCTTGTAATAGATATAAAAAAACGGCACGTTGATTATGAATAAATTTATTACCGGTACGAACAAAAGCACCGAGCAGATAAATAAAATCGCTAAAAATTTTAAAATTTCAACGCTCATCAGCTTTAGCACTCGCGCCATGCTCGCTTCGTCCGCGCGACTTAGGTGGTAGTGGCGTGCGTTGATCTCTTTAGTGACTGCGGGCGTCAAAAAGGCTGCGATGATAAGCGCGCAAAACACGCTAAGCATCAGCACCGCAAAGCTGGCAAACACCGAAAAAATCGCGCCGATAATCCACTTCGTAGCAGCAAAGCTTAGAATTTTTGCAATTATTGGGAAGCGCTGCTCGTCCAAGAAGCTAAAATCGCCGCTTTGCGCGCCCTGCGAAAGCGCGTCAAAAAGCTCTTTACCGCCGAAAAATGCGAGCGTGCCTAAGATTATGAGCGAGCACACAAGCGGCAATAGTGAGAGCAAAATAAACTTGCGCGTAAAAAAATCCTGCTTTGCCAAATTAAAAATTCTACCCATGTATGCTCCTATTTGCGTTATTTTAGCGACTTTTGCGATGGAATTTGAGCTTAGTTTATTTTAACTGCCGCACCGTGCCTCATCAATCCGCTCGCTTGGCTTATTCGCTTGCTTTAGCCGGCTCATCTCGCATTATAATACGAAATTTATGCTTTGATCGCTCGCCCGTCCGCGTTTAATTTGCTCGTTTATCGTGTGTAAAAAAAGAGGCTAGATCTAGCTTGGTTTTTGCCTGCTGCGAATATTTATTTGCTTGCTGCGCGGAATTTTGCCACTTGTATGCAAGCAAAGCATTGCGTAAAATTTTAGGTACAAAACTGCAGAATTCTAAATCAAAGCCCTTTTTTAAAATTCGCATGCCGAAATTTTATAGATGAAATTTCAAAATTTCAAAGGGAAATCTCGCGCGCAAACCCACGACTTCACTTCGTCGTGTCGTAGATCTTTTGCAATTGCTCGTAAATTTCGTTTGCGCTTACTGCGCCTTTTGATAGCACCTCGATTAGCACCTCGTTATCTTCAAGGTCTCCCCAGATTTTGCGGTAGCCGCCTTCTTTGTAGCCGTTATTTTGGCGGAATTTATTCAGCACGTTTTTGCCGATATATTTTTCAAATAAAATATCGAGGCTCACGCCGCATTTTAACGCCACGCGGAAAAAGTCGGTCAAAAGCTCGCCGATATGCAGATCAAAGCCGCTTGTTTCGTGGACGATGAGCTCGATGTCGTTGATGATCTCGTAGATGCTGTATTCTCTGATGTCGTAGGCGTAGGAGCTAAACTCCGCAAATCCGCTTACTGCCGTGACGTCGCTTACGATGTGGTCGATGTCTTTGCCGCCGTAATATTGCTCTAAAATATAGCTCATTACGAAGTGCCAAATATCAACGATCTCAATGACGATATTATTAACGTCCGGCGCTGCAGAGATATTTTTCCAATGCTTCCACGCAAAGCTATCGATGAGCTCTGCGCATTCCATGTAAATGCAGCGCTTCCAGTTGATAAGTTTGCCGTTTTTTGTATAGCCGTCCTCCCAGCCCACGCCATTTGTTTCGTCGTTTAGGGCTTGCTGCATCAAAAACATCTCTTTTACTTTTTTATAATTTTCCATAAAAATTCTCCTAATTTTGGCTCACGATTATAGCTAATAAAAGAAAATCATTGTATAATTTAGCAAAAAGGAGGCTTAAAATGTGTGCCGCTCAGGATAAATTCGACGAGTTTTTAGGCAGGATGAAACTCCTATCTCTCGGAGTTTTGCGCAATAATCTGCCATATTGCTGCAGTGCATTTTATGCCTACGATCCGCAAAATAAGGAGCTCATCATCGCAAGCGCGAGCGACTCCGAGCATATCAAAGCAGTCTTTGCCAACCGCGGAGTTGCGGCTACGGTTGCGCTGGATACGAAATTTGTAGGCAGGATTAAAGGCGTGCAGATTTGCGGTCATATCCGTAGCGCGGATGAGCGCGAAACCTCGCTATATCTTAAGCGCTTCCCGTTTGCGCGCGCGATGGAGACCGATTTTTTTACGATCAGAATCGATTGGATGAAAATGACCGATAATACTCTAACTTTCGGCAAAAAGCTAATTTGGGAACGCTAGCTCGCTAAGAATATTGTCTATTTATATTTTGCGAAATTTTAAACTTTGCGAGGATTAAATTTTATCTGGTAAAATTTTTAAAACTTGCATAAATTCTATCTTGTCTATTTTTCAAAGAATTTCACCATTAGATCCGCTTTAAAATTTTCGCTCGGTTGGTTTTTTGGAATTTTGCAGCATAGAATTTAGCGTAAAATTTCATTTTGCAAGCGGGGATTATCGCAAATTTTATTCCCTTGGAAGCGGAGCCTGCCGCGTAGAATTTTGCATGAAAATTTTAAAATTCTAAAATTTCGCTTTTCAAATTTAATCTGGTGCGCGAGCTTAGCTCTGCCGCTCCCTGATTTCGCTTACTAGTCGTCCGCCGATCGCGTAGTCGTCAGTGGATATTTCATCTATCGTAACGACTGTGGTTTTTTCGCCCCTACCCAGTACGGCTACGAGGGCGTCGGTGAGATTCTTGACGAGCTTTGCTTTTTGTTCGCGACTTAAGCCGCCGCGCTCTTTGGTGATTTTGACGTTTATGTAGGGCATTAATTCTCCTTAAAATAAACGCAATTGTAACTAAAATTTCGTCTGTGCGCCTGAAAGTGCGAAATTTTATGTTAAAATCGCCGTGATCTAAATTTAAGGAGAAAATATGCCATTGTTAGATAGTTTTAAGGTCGATCATACCCGCATGAATGCCCCTGGCGTGCGGCTCGCAAAAAGCATGAGCACCAAAAGCGGCGATAAAATCAGCGTCTATGATCTGCGGTTTTGTCGCCCGAATTTAGAGATTATGAGCGAGCGTGGCACCCACACGCTGGAGCATCTTTTTGCGGGCTTCATGCGCGAGCACCTAAATAGCGCGGACGTCGAGATCATCGACATCTCGCCGATGGGGTGCCGCACGGGCTTTTATATGAGCGTGATCGGGGCGCCTAGCGAGAGCGCCGTTGCGGCGGCGTGGAGCGCGAGTATGAAGGATATTTTGGGGGTGGGCTCTCAAGCGGATATCCCCGAGCTGAATAAATTTCAATGCGGCACCTTCGCGATGCACTCGCTAGCAGAAGCTAAACAGATCGCGCAAAACGTGCTAAATAAGGGTATCGGCGTGATCAAAAACGACGAGATTGCGCTGGATCCAAGCAAGATAAAATAGTTTTGAAATTTAAGAGATAGTGCAAAATTCTAACGCTATCTCTTTGAACTCCCGCTCGGCTCGTGATCAGTATGTTACGCGTTATAAAAACATTATCGTAAAATGTGCAAAAATTCGAGGCGCAAAAATGCGTATCTGCTAAAACAAGCCGGAGGCGGCATCTATTTATAAGCCGACTTGGAGCTTGCCGTAAAGTCTGCGCCATGCGAGGTTTTTGATAAAAGCTACGATTTGGCTTTAAGCTGGGTGGCAGAAGCGCACAAGCAAAGCTCATATCAAATTCAATAAATTTATCTCGTAGGCCGGCTTTAAATTTAGAATAATTTTTAAAATTTCGTCTTAAATTAAAGCCGAAATTCTATCCGCAAATACCATGCTTATGCACATTATTACTTTCAGATGCGATCTTCAATCCTCCAAAAAAATCGCACAGCAAAACGAGAATTTAGAATTTTTATTTAAGGTTGCGTTGTGAGTTTGGCGCTTGAAATTTCACTTTTGCTGCACGAAAAGAATACTAAAATTCCGCCGAAACAGCACCGGATGCGGTGAACTTAAAGGAGAGAAAATGCAAAGAATTTTTCATATAAAAGATGCTATTTGTAGCGACGAGCGAGCCGTAAAAACGACATTTTTTACTGCGGAGGCCACTTGCGGCGCGGTTTGGATCGTCAAACGCGGCCAGGTCGTAGCGCCGCATATTCACCCAGACGGCGATGACGTGTGGATCTGCTTAAGTGGACGCGGCGTGTTTTATCCGAGCAAGGGCGAGGAGGTGCCGATCTGTGCGGGCGATCTAATCATTTCCAAAAGCGGAGAGTGCCACGGTATGAAAAATACGGGCGATGAGGATTTTGTGTTTGCAAGCGTTACGGCGCCGATTCCGTGCGGCTACGAAGCGCTTTGAATTAAAATTCGCCAGAGATTTTGTGGTATTCGCAAAATAAATTAGCGTCGCAAAGAGTTGAATTAGAATTTGTCCGTAGCGTTAAATTTCATAAATTTAGCCGCGCTTTTGTACAATTTCAAGTGCCGCGCAATCTGCGGCGAGATTAAATTTGAGGCAAAAGATGTATGAGGATTTTACGCAAGAGCCAAAGTATGAGCGCGCGCAAAAGAAGCGCAAAGCTGGGGTGCGCGAGGCGGAAGCAGATCGTAAACCGGTGCAAGACGCGCCTCGAGGCATGCCGCTTTGGCGCAAGATCGCGCTTGGCGCGACATTTGCATTTGCGGCTTTTAGCGCGCTCGCTCTGTTTGCGGTTATAAATTCCAGCGATGACTACTCGCCGCAAGAGCAGATCAAATACAGCGATTTTTACAAAAAAGGAGATGAAATTTACGCCCTCGTGGTGGGTGCGGGCTATTTTGCGATACCGGACGCGGACGCGGCGAGCTTTCGGGTTTTGGATTTCAGCTCCGGCTACCGCTCCAACGTCGCGGCGGATAAAAACGCCGTATATTGCGGAAATATCGCGATGAGCGAGCTAGAGCCCGCGCGCACGAAAGCCGTAGCGTTCGGATACGTAAGCGACGGGCGGATCAGTTATTTTTGCGACGGCGAGGCGGTACCCAACGACGCGCTGGGAGCGTTTAAGCTCACTTATCAAACCTTGGCGCATATCTTTTGGGATGCGCCCAAGCCGCAAAGCTACCTCTATAAATTTAAACGAATGGACGCTACGGATCTGCGCCAAATCGCGGGCGTGTATTACGCTGCGCAGGGCTCTCGCGCGTTTTATAAGGGAGAGGTTTTGCCGGGCGCCGATGCCGCGAGCCTGCGCCGGATAGAGGGAAGCGATGGGCGCGCTAGCGGCGTTTACGCCGCAGACGGCGCGAACGTGTATTTTAAAAACCTGCGCCTTGACGCGCGCGATAACGGCGGGCATTACGATCTTTTTAGGCAGCGGTTGGACTATTTTTTGTGGGATGCGAAAAGCGGCGACGTTTTTGCGAATGATTTAAAATTTGACCCCGCCGCCGCGCCCTATACTCCGCTAAATAGGCAGCTCGCGCACTCAAACCATCTGCTTTTTGCCTCCCCTGGCGGCATCTATTATTTTGACGAGAATGACGGAAAGCAAAAGCGCGCGGCAGATAACCCCTTTGAGGGCGAAGTTCGCGCGCTTAGCGGCAGCGTATTTCAAAGCGGCGAGCGGATATATTTTTTAGAAGGCGCCGAAGTTTGGGGCGGCGGCCGCAGCAGTCGTAGGCTGGTCGCTCGCAAAAGCGGGCTTTTCGCGCTCGAGCTGCCGCATGAGTGGCGCAGGGTGGGCGGCGTGCACGGCGGGCTATACGGCTGGGTGTATTCAAACGGCGGGCGATTTTTCTATTTCGACGATCTGGGCTCTTCGCAGCTGATAGATCGGTGCATTTATGAGATCAGGGATCTAGATTTGGTTGAAATTTTGCTTCAAAAACAGAGCTTTGACACGAGTAAAATTCGCGAGATGATAAAGAGCGGCGGGCTTGAGGCGGTGGACGGCGAGCTGCTTTTCGAGGTAAAGACGCGAGTGAAATTTTAGGCGCGATGGGCGTTACCTGGACGCTAGAAAGCATTGCTAAATTTTAAAATTTGATTTTATTTCGGCATAAATTTATAAAATTTAAATGTCGTCGTGGGCTCTAGCGCAGGTTTAGAAATTTCATCGCAAATTCCTTTAGAGGGAGCGCGCAAATTCCGTTTTGCGCTGTCGCGACGACGCGCGAAATATTTTGTATCGGTCGCGATCTTTGCGTCGCGGCGCGCTTGGATAAGACGTCGCCGTAAATTTTATTTTAGCGCTGCAGCTTTCCTAAAATTTGGCTAGCAGTGCGGGCGTACACAGCGACAGAGCGTAAATTTAAAAGGCTCAATCGTAAAGCTACGCGCATGAAATTTGCGCGCCGAAGCTTACGGGATAAAATTTAACGGCTTGGATTCAAAAGCGTAAATATCTTACTTCGATATGAAATTTAACAGAGTGCGCGCGGATCAAGCGGCGCGATCAAAGTGCCGTTTTGCAAGCAGATGAGCCCTAAGCGGCGCCGAAAGCGAGCATCGGATGTGAAGCGCTATTTTATAAATCCGCTTGCTACTACGCGGTCGCGCTCGTCGTAAAAAACCGCGAGCTGTGCAGGAGCGATGCCCGCTGCGGGCGCGGACAGCACGGCATGCACGCCGTCCCTTTCGCGAGGCGAAATTTTAACGGGGAGTTTGGCGCTGCGGTAGCGGATTTTAACGCCGAGACCCGCCATATTTAAAATTTCATCCTTGCTTAAAAAGGCGTTGAAATTTTCGGTGTCGAACTCATAGGTCGCCAGCTCCTCCTTGCCGCCCACGACGATCTCGTTTTTGCGCGGGTCGATGCTTAGCACGAAGTGCGGCTCATGCGCGCCGTGTACCGTAAAACCGCGGCGCTTGCCGATCGTGTAGTGCATGTAGCCCTCGTGAGTGCCGATGGCGTTGCCCGCGCGATCGCGCACGATGCCGGGCATTTTGGTGCCCGTATGACGGTTCAAAACGTCGATATAGGTGGTATCTACAAAGCAGATCTCGCTGCTTTCGCTCGCAGAGGCGATCTGCGAAAGCTCCGCATATGCGCGCGCGGCCTCTTTGACGTCCTTTTTATACATCCCTCCAAGCGGAAAGAGCATAAACTTAAGCGCGGCAGGATCGATATTTGCTAAAAAATAGCTCTGATCTTTGCTAAGATCTGTCGCGGCTTTTAAAAGCCCGTCCTCGATACGGACGTAATGCCCCGTAGCTAGGCGCTCAAAGTCCTGCTCGCGCGCGAATTCCAAAAGCTTGCCGAGTTTTATACGGCGGTTACACAGCGCGCACGGATTTGGCGTAAGACCGTCTATATAGGCCTGCACGAAGGGCTCGTAAACGTCGCGATTAAAATCATCCTGCAGATCCAAAATGTGGATTTTTATACCCAAAAACTCGCCCACTTTGCGGACTTTGGCGATGTTTGCCTCGTGATAGCCGGGCTTTGCGTGCAGCTTCATATAGCAGCCCTGCACCTCGTGCCCCGCGTCTTGCAGTAGCTTCGCGCACATTGAGCTATCCACGCCGCCGCTCATCGCGACTAAAATTTTCATTCGTTCTCCTTACGTCGCACATCCGTCAAAATTTCATCCACGCTGTCGCAGAGCTTAAAATTTTGCAGATCGCTTTCGTTTATCGCACCAGATTTTAGCAGTGAAGTGCGGAAAAACTCCATTAGCGGTGCGTAGAATTCCTCGTCGTAAAGATAGATCCGTGCGCGCTTAAAGCCCGTCTGCACCAGCACTAAAATTTCAAAAAACTCATCCAGCGTCCCAAAGCCGCCCGGAAAGATGACGAAAATTTCGCTGTTTTCGATGAGAGCGCCTTTGCGCGGCGCAAATGCCGAAAATTTCGCCCCCTGCGTCAAAAAACCGTTGCTTTTTTGCTCAAACGGCAGCATGATGTTAAAGCCCACGCTGTGCGTTCTTGCTCTCGCAAATGCGCCTCGGTTGGCGCCTTGCATAATGCCGCCTCCTCCTCCGGTGATGATCGAGTATCCTAAATCGGCGAGCTCCTCGCAGAGCTTTTGCGCGTCTTTTACGTAGCGGTTATCCTCGCTAAAGCGCGCCGAGCCGAAGATCGTAGCGCTTTTGCCCACGTTTTTGAGATTGTCGCGGGCAATTTTGATGTCTTTTAAAATTTCTTTTAACTGCATGATTAATCTATCTTTTATGTATATTATTTAAAATTTTAGCTTTAAGAATAGCATTAAATTTTTAAAATTCCGTTTAAAATAGTAGAATTTGCGTGATTTAAAATCTCGTCGTAAATCATACTAGGTTGCTAAGCTTTCGTAAAAATCCGCCGACGCCGCGGTAAGCACTCATATCGATAGGCTCTAAGCCCTGCTTGCTCAAAAATCGCGAGACGCTCTGTCTAAGCGCGATGGTAGCGGGCGAAAACGGATAGTGCGAGTTAAAAAGCGCGCGATTTTGTGAGCAGACGGCTACTTGTTTGCAAAACGGCACAAAGCCTAGTAATTTAAAGCTCAGTTCGCTTATATTGCGGTGCGTGACCGACTTTAGATTTTCGTAGATCATCACGGCATCATCCTCGCTCGCGGTGAAATTTAGCAAAAACAAAACCTCTTTTTTGCTCGCCCCAAGCGTCTTTAAAAGCGCGTAGGTGTTGCTGATCGAGCAGGGTTCGTTCGCACACAGCACGATATTTTCGTCGCCGATGCTCAAAAAATCTCCAAGATACTCAAGCCCCGCATCGATCAAAATAAAATCGAAGATTCCCGCCTCTTTTAGCTCGCTTGCGAAGCGAGCGGGGCCTTCGTGAGCCTTTGCGTTTGCGAAATTTCCGGCTTCTTCGGGATTTGATGAACGGGCGGAATTTTTCATTTCATCTTTACTTGCGGAATTTTGAGAATTCTCGTCAGGGATTGAATTTCGCTTGGTGAAATCGTCGCTTTTAAAATTCTCTAGGCTTTCTGATTCTGCAAAATTCCATCCATCTTCGCAATTTTGCGGCTTTTTGGCTGCACAATTCGTAGAATTTTTTGCAGCGTTTGCTATTGAATTTGAAGCGGCGGAATTTTCTGAGTTATTTTTGCCATCAAAGCTCGTGAGTTTTTGCGCGTAATTGTGCGAGCTGAGACTTTCGTCGTCTTGCGAGCCTTGCGCGCTACCTATAGAATTTTGCATGACGTAATCGTCCGCACTAGAGCTTGCGTTTTTGATAGAATTTTGCGCCATAGAATTCGTGCTATTTACAGAATTTTGTGAAGACGCGGGATTTTGTGAAGCAAGCGCGGGCGAGACGAGAGTTAAATTTTGAGAAATTTTTACTGCGACGGCGCTTGGTAGCGAAATCCTCTTTCTTTGCAAAGCATTTAAAATGATCTCTTGATTATTTAAATTTGGCGCCTCTATGATCGCCGTGCGGTAGCCCTGCTCGTTTAGAATTTCGGCGAAATTTGCTGCAATCACGCTCTTGCCGACTCCGCCCTTGGCGCTTAAAAAATTTACGATTTTAGTTTGCATATCAGTCCTCTTTTAAGTTTCATCTCTCCAAGTGGCAAAATCACGCTTATGCGCTCGCAAACACCCGGATGCGGCAGCGTGAGCCGCTCGCAGGCACGCACCTTTGCGCTTGCGTATAAAATATCCACGTCCAGCGTGCGCGGCGCGTTTTTAAAGCTTCTTTTGCGCCCAAATCGTCGCTCCGCGCGCTGCATGATTTTAAGCAATGTAAGCGGTGGCAGAGAGCTTTGCACGAGCATTACGGCGTTTAAAAAATCGGGCTGATCTAAAAAGCCGAACGGCCTGTTTTTTAAGATCAAGGAATTTTGTGCCACGAAAAAGCGCGTATCGCTTTGTAAAATGCGGTAAAATCGCTCGAAGCGCCGCCTGACGTCCCATAAATTCCCGCCGAGCCCAAGTAGGTATAAATTTTTAAAATTTCCGCGCGCATGGCGCCTCATCGGGAAAACGGCGCTTTTTACGACGCACAGCGCGTCCGTGCACTCGTAAAATCCGTTTTTTTTAAGCCGCATGTTTACCCGAGCTACTCTCATAAAATTTCAGCCCCGTTTTCGCGCACGACCACGACGTCCTCGATGCGCACGCCAAACTCGCCGGGAAAGTAAATCCCCGGTTCCACGCTAAAGACCATCCCCTCTTTTAGCACAGTATCTCCGCGCTTTGAGATAAACGGAAGCTCGTGGATGTCGACTCCGACGCCGTGTCCAGTGCTGTGAAAAAACGCCTCGCCGTAGCCGCACCTCGCGATAAAATCCCTCGCAGCCGCATCTATCTCGCTCGCCTTTTTACCCGGCATAACCGCCGCGATAGCAAGAGCTTGCGCCTCTTTTACGATCTCGTAAATTTCTTGTCGTTTGGCGTTTTTAAAATTTTGCTCCTTGCCGAAGTTAAAATTTTTATCGAAGTACGCCGTACGCGTCCTATCTGAGCAGTAGCGATTAAATTTAACCCCCGCGTCAAGCAGGAGCAAATCGCCGTGCCGCAAACGCTTTTTACCGGGCAATGCGTGTGCCTTTGCGGCGTTTTCGTTGATAGCGACGATAGGCGAAAAGCTAAGCGCGAGCTCGCCCTTTTTCTTAAAGATGAGCTCGGCGTTAAAAAATAGCTCCTCTTCGCTCATGCCTTCGCCCTCGGCGCGCACGAACGCGGCAAATTCGTCAAATCTTTCCGCGCCCAGCTGCGCCGCTTGCTTTAAAATTTTTATCTCATCCTCTGATTTTACTATGCGCGAAATTTGCGAAAAATTCGCCCGAGCCTTAAATCTTATCCCAAGCCCCTTGCTCAGAGTTTCCCACTCGCCCGCACTAAAATCGTACGGGTTGTAGCTAAGCTCCTTTACACCTGCCTTTCGCAAAAATAGCCGCGCGTCTTTTATCAAATTTCGCTCGACCTCGATCACTTCGGTATCTTTGCAAAGCTCGCGCGCCTCGATGCTATAACGCGCATCGGTGAGGAAAAATTTGCGTCCGCCGAGGCTTAAAAATATCGCGTTGTCGCAGCTGTATCCGCACTCGTGGTAAACAGCGTTTTCGTCCTTTAAGATAAAATTTTTCAAATTTAATCCCAAACTTATTTGGCTTTCTGCTCGGCTCTGGCGGCTTTGATCTGCTCAAAAATTTGAATCATTCCGATCATCGCCAGATGGTATCCCACGGGACCGAATCCGATAATCTGACCCGCAGTCACGGGTGCTATTAGACTTTTTTGTCTAATCTCCTCCCTGCGAGCGATGTTTGAGATATGCACTTCGATTACGGGCAGGCTGACTGCGGCGAGCGCATCTCGGATAGCGAGCGAAGTGTGCGTGTAGGCGGCGGGATTGATGATGATGCCGTCGCAGGTGCCGAAGCACTCTTGGATCTTATCGATGATCTCGCCTTCGAAATTGCTCTGAAAAAACTCGATCTCGTTGCCGCTCTGATCGGCGACCGCCTTCATCTGCTTATGGATATCCTCCATCTTCATAACCCCGTAAATAGCGGGTTCTCGCATACCAAGCATATTGATATTCGGTCCTTGAATCACCATAATTTTCATTTTTGCGTCCTTGTTTTGAAATTTAAGCGAAAATTATAACCAAAGCGAGCTTATTTTTTACTATGGCGCTAAATTTGCCCGCTCAAGCCCAAGCGATAAAATTTTATCTCTAAATTTAGCACGGAAGAGAATTTTATGCTAAAATCACGCGCTGTTTTAGATAAGGAAAACGATGAGAATTTTAAGGGCGAAGTGGGTTCTTGCCTGCGATGAGAATTTTAAAATTTTAAAAGATGGCGCGATCGTCTTTGACGAGAAAATAATCGAGGTCTGCTCCTTTGCAAGCGCGGCGCGCAAATACCCGCAAGCCGAAATTTTGGACTTTAGCGGCGATATAGCGATGCCTGCGTTTATAAATCCGCACGTGCATTTGGAATTTAGCGCAAACAAAGGCACGCTGCGCTACGGCGATTTTTTGGATTGGCTAGACAGCGTCATCGCCTCCAGGCAGCAGCTGGACGCCGCGGCGCGCGGACGGGTGATCTTGGAGCAGATCGCCGCGATGATGCGAAGCGGCGTGGGCACGATCGGCGAAATTTCAAGCTTCGGCGGCGAGGCTGAAGCTTGCGCGCAAAGCGGCATTAGAACCGTGTTTTTTAATGAAATTTTAGGCGCTAGCAAGGACGCTGCGGCGGAGAATATTTTGAAATTTAAGCAGCGTTTTGAGCGTGCGAAGGCGCTCGCAAGCTCGCTTTTTATCCCTGCCGTGTCGGTGCACTCGCCGTACTCGACGCACCCGCAGATTACGGAGTTTGCGACGAAGCTTGCCCGCGAAAACGGACTTGCTATAAGCACGCATTTTATGGAGAGCGCGTATGAGCGGCAGTGGCTGCGCACGGGTCGAGGTAAGCTTAAAACCTGGCTTGCTAAATTTAATCCTGCGCCTGCGCCTTTTTACTCGCCGCAGAGCTTCGTAGCGCATTTTAGCGGGCTTCGCACGCTTTTTACGCATTGCGTGTGGGTGGATGATTTTAGCATCTTTGATCCGAAGCTCCACTCGATCACGCACTGCGCGCGCTCCAACCGCCTGCTTAGCAAAAAGCGGCTGAGTTTTAAAAAGCTGCTCGCAAGCGGACTTAATTACAACATCGCTACCGACGGGCTTAGCTCGAATTTTAGCCTAAACTTTTTAGACGAGCTGCGCGCAAATTTAATGATGCACGACGAGCTGGGCCTGGCGGAGCTGGCGCGAGCGTTACTTTTAGGCGCGACGAGAAATGCGGCAGCCGCGCTGGGGCTAAATTTGGGCGAGCTGAAAGCGGGCAAGCTCGCCGATATCGCCGTTTTTGAAGGCATTGAGTGCGAGCAGAGCCAGTTGGCGCTACAGCTTATTTTGCAGAGCAAAAACGCGAAATCACTTTTTATCGAAGGAATGAAATGCAATTTCTAAAAAACATCTTTGCGCCGATCGGCGCCGTGCTCGGATTTATCAATAAATACTTTAAATCCTTGATTTTTCTGCTTATTTTGTTTTTGATTTTCGCAGGCGGCGAAAGCGCGCAACAAAAGGGCGCGAATCTCGCTCAGCTTTCATTAAGCGGCGCGATAATGGACGATAGCGAAATTTTAGAAAAGATCGAAACTCTGAAAAACGACGAGGCGATCAAAGGAGTGCTCCTACTGATCGACAGCCCCGGCGGCGCGCTAAGCCCGAGCGTGGAAATTTCGCTGGCTATCAAATCTCTAAACTCGCGCAAGCCGGTCGTCGCCTATGCCAAGGGCGCGATGGCGAGCGGCAGCTACCTAGGCGGCGTGTGGGCGAGTAAAATTTACGCAAATCCGGGCAGCTTCATCGGCTCTATCGGCGTAATCATGCAGGGCCTAGACGTGAGCGAAGCAGCCGCTAAACTAGGCTTTGCCGAACAGATCGTCAAAGCGGGCGAGCTCAAAGAGGCGGGTACGATGATGCGAAAATGGAGCGACGCGGAGCGCGCGAGCTTGCAAGCTCTGGTGGATGAGAGCTATGAGCTATTTACGCGTGAGGTAGCGCAGGCACGCTCACTGGATCTTAGGAAGCGCGATACGTGGGCAAATGCGCGAGTATTTTTAGCTAGCGGCGCCAAAGGCGTCGGCCTCATCGACGAGGTGGGCTCTTTAGAGGACGCTAAGAGCGCGCTAGTAAAGGCTAGCGGCGTAGCAGATCCGATCTGGCAGGAGCCTTCTGCGTATGAAAAGATGATGGATAAGCTGGCAAATAAAAGCGAAAGCTTAGTGCGCAGAGCATTCGGTGCGAAGCTGATGGCGTATTAGAATTTTAGAAATTTCACAGAAATTTTAAAATATGAGGGAATTTTAAGAGCAAAATTTTGTATGTAGAAACATACTGGGTTTGACTACTTTTAAATTTCCTCGCTTTTTCATTTGGCGTTTCTTTAAAATTTTACCTTTTTTGTGAATTTTTCTTTGTTTAAGAACTCTTCATTTTTCTACTAATTATTCAGCCCCCTTTAAGCATCGCTCTTGTATAATCACAATTCTGTTTCGCACCGAGCCGAACCTGCTTTCTTAACTCTTAAGTCCTAGTAGTTTTAGCCTTTTAGCGAACGCGTTTTTTAAAATTTTAACTGTTAAAAACAAATATCTTTAGTCAATCTTTGAAATCTAAACAAGTGATCGATTGAGCCTATGATTTAGATCCGTTAAAGGATTTAAGTTCATAAAAACAATGTTACAAAAACATAAAGTTTTTAGATTAAAAACTTCATAATCGTATCTACCTGTATTAAGTATAAAGAGTTTAAATCATAGATTAAATTTAAGACGCAGAATAAGATCGTAGCCAAGCTTTGATTTTCAATGCTATCCTTAGAAATTTATGATTTGCGAAAAACTTGTTTTTTTGCAAATCTTTGTAGCTTTAGGTGGGTGCAGGGAGCGAAAGCTCCCGCTCGCAGTAACGGCTTTGCCGTTGCGAGAAGTATAAATATGGAGAGTTTGATCCTGGCTCAGAGTGAACGCTGGCGGCGTGCCTAATACATGCAAGTCGAACGGAATTTAAAAGAGCTTGCTCTTTTAAATTTAGTGGCGCACGGGTGAGTAATATATAGCTAATCTGCCCCTTGCTGGAGGACAACAGTTAGAAATGACTGCTAATACTCCATACTCCTTTTTACCATAAGATAAATCGGGAAAGAATTTCGGCAAGGGATGAGACTATATCGTATCAGCTAGTCGGTGGGGTAACGGCCTACCGAGGCTATGACGCGTAACTGGTCTGAGAGGATGATCAGTCACATTGGAACTGAGACACGGTCCAAACTCCTACGGGAGGCAGCAGTAGGGAATATTGCGCAATGGGGGAAACCCTGACGCAGCAACGCCGCGTGGAGGATGACACTTTTCGGAGCGTAAACTCCTTTTGTTAGGGAAGAATAATGACGGTACCTAACGAATAAGCACCGGCTAACTCCGTGCCAGCAGCCGCGGTAATACGGAGGGTGCAAGCGTTACTCGGAATCACTGGGCGTAAAGGACGCGTAGGCGGATTATCAAGTCTCTTGTGAAATCTAACGGCTCAACCGTTAAACTGCTTGGGAAACTGATAATCTAGAGTAAGGGAGAGGCAGATGGAATTCTTGGTGTAGGGGTAAAATCCGTAGATATCAAGAAGAATACCTATTGCGAAGGCGATCTGCTGGAACTTAACTGACGCTAATGCGTGAAAGCGTGGGGAGCAAACAGGATTAGATACCCTGGTAGTCCACGCCCTAAACGA
>ERZ773042.247-NODE-247-length-40879-cov-6.774642_pt1 | contig 40879 bp, 36 predicted proteins | sample MGYA00511664_ERZ773042 | MGnify/ENA primary metagenome ERZ773042 (study PRJEB29015, sample SAMEA2737984) | human oral metagenome | biome: human oral; feature: human-associated habitat; material: dental | place: China | collected 2036 ... | reverse complement strand
CCACCGCCCAGGAGGCGGCCGCCCCCCACGCCGGCCTGCGCACCGTCTCGGTGCCCATCGGCTCCATCGGACCCGGCCCCGCCGACGGCGTCACCACCATGCTGCCCCGCGGCCAGGCCCCCCAGGCCGACGGCAACGAGACCGTGGTGCTCTCCCCCCTGCCCCGGTTCCTGAGCCGGCGCGCCCTGCTGGTGGGCGCCGGGGTCGTCCTCCTGGGCGGGGGCGCCACCACCTGGTACTTCACCATGGGACCCGGGCGCACCGTGACGGTGCCGGACACCACCGGCATGTCCGAGGACCAGGCCCGTGAGGTCGTCCAGGCGGTCAGGCTGACCTGGGGGCCGGTGACCAAGGCCTTCTCGGACACGGTCCCCGAGGGGGCGGTCATCTCCACCGAGCCGGGGGCCGGCAGCGGCGCCCAGGTGGGCTCGGAGGTGTCGGCGACTGTCTCGCGGGGGATCGAGAAGAAGATCGTGCCGGACCTGACGAACATGACCCAGGCCCAGGCGGCCCAGGCCCTGGAGGACGCCGGCCTGTCCCTGGGCGCCGTCACCCAGGAGTACTCCCCCACCGTCAAGGAGGGCCTGGTGGCCTCCTCCTCCCCCGCCGCGGGGGCCTCGATCGACCACTCCTCGGCCGTGGCCATCGTCGTCTCCAAGGGGCGCCAGCCCGCCAGGGTCCCCGAGGTCAAGGGCAAGACCCTCCAGGAGGCCACCACCATGCTCACCGCCGCGGGGCTGAAGGTGGGGGCCACCACGGAGGAGTACTCCGACACCGTGGAGTCCGGCAAGGTCATCTCCTCCGACCCCGAGGCCGGCAGCAGCGGGCACTACGCGGGTGAGGAGGTCTCCCTCAAGCTCTCCAAGGGCCCTGAGATGGTCACCGTCCCCGACGTCACCGGCAAGTCCAGGGACGAGGCGGTCTCCGCCCTGGAGGCCGCGGGCCTCAAGGCCGATGTCAGCAACGTCCTGGGGGGCCTGATCGACTCCGTGCGCTCCACCGACCCCGAGGCCGGTACCAGCGTCAGGAAGGGCTCCACGGTCAAGGTCAGCGTGTGGTGAGCCCGCCGCGGGGCGCCTAGCTGCGCAGCATCTCAGCGACCTCGAAGGCGATCTCCAGGGACTGCTGGTGGTTCAGGCGCGGGTCCACCAGGGTCTCGTAGCGCTCCTCTAAGGTGGCGGTGCCAATACGCTCCCCGCCCCCGCGCACCTCGGTGACGTCGTCGCCGGTGAGCTCCACGTGCACCCCGCCGGGGACGGTCCCCAGCGCCTGGTGCACCTCGAAGAAGCCGCGGACCTCGTCCATGACCGTCTCGAAGTCGCGGGTCTTGTAGCCGTTCTCCGCGGTGACGGTATTACCGTGCATAGGGTCGGTGATCCAGGTCACCGGGCGGCCGTCGGCCTGGACGGCCTCGACCAGGGCGGGCAGGACGTGGCGGATCCGGTCGGCCCCCATACGGGTGATCAGGCTCAGGCGCCCGGGCTCGCCGTGCGGGTTGAGGCGGTCCATGAGGGAGAAGACGTCCTCCGGGCTCGTGCCCGGGCCGATCTTGACCCCCACCGGGTTGTGGACCCCCTGGAGGATGGCCACGTGGGCGCCGTCCACGTCCCGGGTGCGCTCCCCCACCCACAGGAAGTGGGCGGAGGTGTCGTACAGGCGCCCCGAGCGGGAGTCCCGGCGGATCATGGCGTCCTCGTACTCCAGCAGGAGGGCCTCGTGGGCGGCGTAGAAGTCCACCTGGCGCAGCGCCTCGAAGTCCACGCCCGCGGCCTCCATAAAGCGCATGGCCCGGTCGATCTCCTCAGCGAAGGCCTCGAAGCGCGAGTAGGCGGGGTTGGCCGTGAAGCCCCGGTTCCAGGAGTGGACCTCCCGCAGGTCGGCGTAGCCGCCCATGGTGAAGGCCCGGATGAGGTTGAGGGTGGTGCCGGACCGCAGGTAGGCGTCCAGCATGCGGCGGGGGTCGGGGGTGCGGGCCCGGGGGCTGAACTCGTGGGAGTTGACCGAGTCCCCCCGGAAGGAGGGCAGGGTGACCCCCCCGCGGGTCTCGGTGTCGGCGCTGCGCGGCTTGGCGTACTGCCCGGCCATGCGCCCGACCTTGACCACCGGGGTGGAGGCGCCGTAGGTCAGGACGGCGGCCATCTGGAGGATGGTCTGGACCTTGAGGCGGATATTGTCCGCCGTGTTGTCACTGAAGGACTCCGCGCAGTCCCCGCCCATGAGCACGAACGCCTCCCCCGCGCTGGCGGCGGCCATGAGCTCACGCAGGGCGTCGACCTCCCCGGCGAAGACCAGCGGGGGGCGGGTGCGCAGGTCGGCGACCACCGCGGCCAGCTCGACGGCGTCGGGGTAGACGGGCTGCTGGGCGGCGGGACGCCCCCGCCAGGCGCGGGCGGGCGGCAGGGCGAGGTCAATCACGTGTACCACCATATGGCACCCACCGGCCGTACCAGCCCTGCGGTCACATGGTGAGACACCCTGTGCCGGCCGGGTACGGGACCCTCCCCCGCACCCGGCCGGTGGGGCCGGGCCTCAGCGGGCGGGGCCGGCGGGCTCCACCTTCTGGCCCAGGTCGGCCATGAGGTCGGTGAACCAGGGCTGGGTGACGTCGAAGGGCTTGCCCCCGGCGATACGCGGGAAGGCGATGGCGCACAGCTCGTCGTTCTTCTCCTCGTCCTGGCCGATGACGCCGGACTCCCCGCGCAGGGCGCACTCGACGGCCAGGTCGCACATCCTCTTAATGAGGGCCAGGTCCTCGGCGTTGGCGGCCGAGGCGCGCGAGTAGTAGCCGGACTTCTGGACCATGACCTTCTCGGCGCCGATCAGCTCGGCGAACTGCCGGGCGAACCACTGGCCGGGGTTGATGGTGTCGAGCTTGACGTGGCCGAAGGGGTCACGCTGGACCTCGACGCCCGCGGCTTCCATCTCGGCAATGATCTCCGGGACGCCCGCGCCTTCGGAGAGGAAGATATTGACATTGCCCTGCTCGTCCATGATCTTCTTCAAACGAGCGGCCTCGGCCTCGATGTCGAGCGCCATCTCGGGAAGGAAGACGGCGTGGATGTCCCAGCGCTCCTTCGACAGTCCGATCGAGGGAACCCATTCCTGGGTCTTGAGCCACTCGTGGTATTCCCTCGAACCTGCGGCGGTCAGCCACCCGCAATTGCGGCCCATGATCTCGTGAATGATGAGCATGCGCGGATTCGAGCGGTGCTCGCCGATGACGTTCTGCGCGTACTCGGAGACCTCTTCAGCGGCAGTCCAAGCGCCCAGAGACTGACGGATCGGCACGACGTCGTTGTCGATCGTCTTGGGCAGGCCGACGACGGTGAGGTGGTAGTCGTGCTCTTCAAGGTAGGCGGCCAGGTCCGCTGCGGTGGTGTTGGTGTCGTCTCCACCGATGGTGTGAAGGACATCAACGCCATCCTTGCGCAGCTGTTCGGCGGCCTTCTCCAGGGGATTCTCGCCCTCAGCAACGAGTCCGCGCTCCACGAGATTCTTCGCATTGGTCAGTTTGACGCGAGAGTTGCCAATCGGAGAACCTCCGAAGCGGTGGAGGACGGCGGCTCGGGCGCGGGCCTCTTCATCGACGACGACGAAGTTGCCGGTCAGGAGACCATGGTAGCCATTCTGGTACGCGATGATCTCGATCTCGGGATCGATCTCGTTGTAGCGCTCAATGAGACCTCCGACAGCGGAGGACAGGCAGGGGGCGAAGCCACCGGCGGTGAGCAGTGCGACGCGGCGAACCGACATTAATGACACCTTTCAGTGTGGGTTTCGTGCGACCGGACGATCAACACGCGACGCGAACAGTCTACCTGGACGCGCCTTCAAAACACGTGGCCGCAGGTCCTGTGTAGGGGCAGAAAACCTGGGTCAGGACTGAGCGGGATCCGCTGATTCGAGGGGCTCTTCGGGCTGGTCTTCCGGCCTCGTTGGCACCTCAACGATGGGGGCGCTTCTTCCGCCAGGAGCGGGACGCCCATTCGAGGGGACGGGTCCGTCGAACTTGCCTTCTTCGGCGAGTTTCGCCTTCACATCGGCGGCATAGGCGTCCACGTACTCCTGGCCGGACAAGAGCATGAGGTTGTACATGATCTCGTCCGTAATGGCGCGCAGGACGTAGCGGTCCTTGTGCAATCCCTTGTATCGCGAGAAGTCGAGGGGCTGACCGATCGCCATTCCGATGTTCGTGCGCGAGGGGATCTTCTGGCCGATCGGTTGAGCGGCGTGAGTGCCGATCATCGCGACCGGGATGACGGGGGCCCCGGAGAGGAGGGCGAGGCGGGCGACACCGGTCTTGCCCCGGTAGAGGCGCCCATCGGGGCTTCGCGTCCCCTCGGGGTAGATCCCGAAGAGTTCTCCGCGTCCGAGCCGGTCAAGGCCCGCCTTCATAGCCCCTTCGGAGGCGCGCCCCCCGGAGCGGTCCACCGGGATCGTGCCGACGGCGCGCATGAACTCTTTGGTGACCCAGCCCTTCACGCCGGTTCCCGTGAAATAGTCCGCTTTGCCCATGAACACGACTTCACGGTCGAGCATCATCGGCAGGAACACGGAGTCCCACACGGCGTTGTGATTGGATGCGAGGATCGCCGCACCTGTGTCGGGGATGTTCTCCTTGCCACGGATCCACGGCTTGTACGCAGCCTTCAAAACTGGACCACCGGTCGCCTTCAATGCTTGATAGAACGCCACTGTTCCTCCACGGAGTCGGAGCCTGGTCGAGGGATTAGAATCCACTGTATGCCCAATTCCACTCCTGCGCAGTCACAGTCCAGCGGAGGAATCGTTGCATCGGACACTCGTGCGTTCGCTCGTGCACAAGCGCCCAGTCTTGTGGGTGAAGCTCAACGCGCCGACACGATGCTCCTTGAACTGCCCGGACTTGAGCAAAGAATCGAGGATGCGAGTTTCCTCATCGTTGATCTGGAAACCACCGGACTGGGAGCCCGCGCCCGGATCACGGAAATCGGCGCCATTATCGTCAGCGGGGGAAGTATCCGTGACGAGTTCCAATCAATGGTGAACCCCATGCAGGCGATCCCCCCACGAATCACTTCTTTAACGGGCATCACTCAATCCATGGTCGAGGAGGCCGAGACCATTGAACGCGTCCTGCCCAGCTTCCTCACCTGGTCCGGGCTCCTCAGTACAACTCCCCCGCTCCTCGTCGCCCACAACGCAAGCTTCGACTTGGGGTTCTTGAAGCGAGCAGCCCGGCGCTTAGAGATCCCCTGGCCGAAAAGCGGGGTTATCGATACTTTGGCCCTTGCGCGTCTGGCTCTGCCCCGCCCCCTGGTGTCCAACCACAAGCTCTCGACCCTCGTCTCACATTTCAAGGTCGATCCGGGACATGCCCACCGGGCCCTCGCCGATGCGCGCGCCACCTGGCACGTCCTGGAGGCTTTGGTCCAACTCATGCAGCCCGATGGGATGAGCTCGGTCAGTGATCTGCTGAAGTATGCACGGCCCCTGCCCCGCGGCCGCTATCCGCACACCCCCTCAGGCTCCATTCCTCAGCCTTTCTCCCGCTCACAGCCCACTGAACGCAGTCCCGCGCGCGAAAACTCATAAGTCCTGAGCGCGAAAACCCAAAAGTAGTAGCACCCAGGGGCGCATGAAAGGTGCCCTCAAGGCGCTGCCTGTGTATTTCCTTCTCGCCGCAGTACCCTGTGCGCGCTGATCGAAGCTCCTCACACGCCTTGAAGGGGCGCTGCTCAGTGATCGAGGAGAGGCTCAGTCGGCATTCTCCAAGAGTTGCGCGATCGTTTCTTGAAGGACGAGGGGATCGAGAGGATCGGGAATAGCGGCTGCGCCTCCAGCCCAGCTCGCCAGCCAATCGTCTTGCTGACGCGCCGTGAGAAACACGATCGGAGGAACATCCTCCATCGTATTCTTCAGTTCCTGCGCGAGAGACATTCCGCCCTCTTTTTGCGTTTCAGCATCGAGGACGAGGAGCGCGAAGTCGTGTGATTCCACGAGTTCTTTCGCGCCAAAAGGAGTGGCGGCCTCAGACCATTCGATCAGCGCAGAGTTCTTCGAGGCGCGACGCCCGACACCGGTAATGACGGCGTGACGCTTGGTGGCATCGCCGCTGAAAACGAGGACGCGAACGGTATTCTCACTCACTGATGTGCACTCCTGTGATCTGGACCTATCGGACAGGTCGACAACCGTGCCCATTGTACGCGTGTGCGGGCGCTCACCACTGACGGTGAACGCCCGCACTGCACGAGACACTTCAGTTGACTGTGAGAATCCCGACGATGTCCAAGACGATGAGGGTGGGAATCGCACCCTGCTGCTCATTCGCTCCTGCGCCGAGAACAAAGACGAGCCTGGAGCCGACGGACTGTCCAACAAGATCCGCCTGCATCGCATTAATGAGCTGAGGCTTCAACGCCCACGAGGAGTTGATCTGCTCATTCGAGCCAAAAGGGCCACCTACCGCGCGATACAGGACGTAATCGCCCTCGACAATGGTCTGACCCGCGCCCTGGACGAGCAGGGTGCGGCTATTTCCGCTCGGTGCGCTCGCTCCCTGGGCGAAGGACACTGTCGGTTCCGCGCCAGGCTCGCCCTCGACGGTCACTCCCTCGGGAAGTGCTTCGCCGGTCGGGGTTCCTTGCGATTGGAGGGATTCGTCAATGGCGACATTCGCCGAAGAGTCGATGACATCAACGACGAAAACGAGGGTTGAGCCCGCAGGGATCTGTCCCGAGGCGCGGTCTCCGTAGCCCCATTGAGCTGGGACAACGATCTCGACACGGTCGCCGACGTGCTGCTTTTCCAAAGCGTAGGTCCACCCGGGGATAACCTCTTGGAGGGAGAAGAGCGCTGCTCTTCCGTTCTCGAAGGAGGACTCGATCTTCGTGCCATCCCAGAGCGCGAGCTCATAGTTGACGACGAGGCTATCCACGACGGAAATCTCGGCTCCCTGGCCCTGGTGAATCGTTTTCACCGCGACCGTCGAAGGGGCTTGTCCTTGACCTGCAAAGATCTGCGGGTCTTCGCCAAATCCGCCGGTCACATCTGGGAAATTCGCTGTCCCGCTCCGGTCCACCTCGGGGATGGCAGAGCCTTCGGATTGCAGGGAGGACTGGGAGCTTTGCGCATCGGATTGCGCAGTGTTGGTACCGCAGGCCGACAGGCTCGTCGTCAAAGCAAGGACGAGGGCCGCAGCGGCGGCGATCTTCACGCGTGGATTCATCGGCTCAGTGGAAGGATTCTCCGCAGGCGCAGGTGTTTTGCGCATTCGGGTTGTCAATGGTGAACCCCTGACGCTCAATCGAGTCGGCGAAGTCGATCGTCGCCCCATTGAGGTAGGGAACGGACATACGGTCGACGACGACCTCAACGCCGTCGAAGTCACGGCGGGCATCGCCGTCGAGGAGGCGATCATCGAAGTAGAGCTGGTAGATCAAGCCTGAGCAGCCGCCGGGCTGAACGGCGATGCGCAGGCGCAGATCGTCGCGGCCCTCCTGAGCAAGAAGGCTCTTGACCTTCGCAGCTGCGACCTCGGTGAGGAGGACCTCGTGCGAGGGTGCTTCGATGCCAGTGTCGGACATGATGCTCCAATCGATTTCGACTTCACTGTTTCGGTGTCCCACCCTACGTGTCACACGAATTCGATGCCATGCCTGAAGCGGAGATGAGATGCCCGCGTGATCGAGTCCACGTCACGCTCAGGGCTCACAAGCTGTGATGTGCACCTCAGCTCTCAGCGCCCCCAAGTCTGGGCGATGCGGGCACCCGCTTGGAACAGGCTGTGCTTTCCTTCGGTGATGAACTGCCCATTGAGTCCCCATTGGGCGCGCTCATGGGCCGACAATGAGGACTCTGCTCCGATTGCGACGACCGGCAAGGCATGCTGCGCGGCAGCATCGCAGATCACGTCGAGGAAGGAATCGGACAGATTCGGCGAGTGCAGCTTCGCTTCGAGTACGAGGACGAGGTCCGCATCCGCAATACGCTCATCCAAGCGCAGGAAGTCGCGCAAGAAAAGGCCCGTATCAACGATCCTGCCTCCAATGGCCAGGACCATTGCACCGACTCCCCCACCGGCTCCCGATCCGGGGATTCTTCCAGCCCCCTTCGGCTGGGGCTTTGTGCCCAGGAGGGGAAGGGTTTTCTCTTCGGAGGTGGAAAGAAGGCGGGTGAGCAGGGACGTCAATCCCCTGTCCTGCACACTTCGAGCGTTGAGCTCGGGATCGAGTGCGAGGACGGAGGACATTCCCAGGAGGGGACGGCGAGTGGATGCTGCCGCGATCATGTCGCGTCCTGCAAGGATCTTGCGAGCCGTCGAGAGGGCACGGGGAAGAGTCTGCTCGAGCGTCGAAGGATCCGACACCTCGATTCCGCTCAGACTTGAAATGAACCCGATTCCGCAGTCGAGAGAGTGGGGATGCCCCCCTTCGAGGATGGGGACAAGGCCGAGTTCCAGTGCTTCCCTGGCTTTTCTGCCCGCCCAGGCGCTCCCCTGTTCATCATCGGGAACGACAATCGGGGCATAGCGGGAAGATCTTGCCCCGCTCACAGCTTCTTTGAAAGCCTGGCCGGGTCCGAAGGGAATCGCTTCCACTTCCCAGTGCGGGGCGGAAGTGACGAATCCTTTCCCGAGCTCTTCCAAGGCGGCGAGCGCTGTTGGTGAAGAAGGACTCCCCCCGGACCAATGTCCGGCGATGAGGACTCGGCGCTTCACTGTGAGGCGAGGCGAGTCAGGAACATCGCCTCAGCGAGGATCGCGGCGCGAAGATCGGAAATGCACTGCGATTCGTCCTCGGAGTGGGCGTTCGTCAATGGATCTTCGACACCGGTGACGACGACCTCGGCATCGGGGAAGAGGCGCTGGAAGTCGGAGATGAAGGGGATGGAGCCGCCCACGCCGATATTGACCGAGGGGACGCCCCAGGCTTCGCTCAAGACCTCGTGCAAAAGCCCCGTCAGCGCTGAGTCCATGTCGGCCTGGTAGCCGGGGCCGAACTCGTTCGGAGTGACCTCGACCTTCGCCCCGAAAGGAGCATGGGATTCGAGGAACTCCACGAGGCGATCCATCGCCTCGTGCGGGTCGACCCCGGGAACGACGCGCATGGAGAGTTTGAAGCGCGTGTGAGGGGCGATCGTATTGGACGCCTCAGACACGGGACAGGCATCGAAACCGATGACGGAGACGGAGGGCTTGGTCCACACTCGAGCCGCAAGATCCCCCGTGCCGACAAGTTCGACGCCCTCAAGCAGGCCCGCTGCGGCCCGGAACTCTTCCTCAGGCCACTCCACATCCGCTTCAAGGGTCCCGCCGAGCCCGGGGATCACAAGATCACCCTTCTTGTCGTACATGGAAGCGATGAGCATTGAGGCGCAGGTGACGGAGTCGAGCATGGGGCCGCCGAACATGCCCGAGTGGACGGCGTGATCCGCGATCGTCACATCGACCGTTGCGACCGAGTTGCCTCGCAGGGAGGAAGTCACTGCGGGCTCTCCGGCCTTCCAATTGTCCGAATCGCATACGACGATGACATCGGCTTGCAGTTCTTCCTTGTAACTTTGAAGAAAAGTCGTGAAAGAGGGGGAGCCGAGTTCTTCTTCGCCCTCAATGAACACGACAACATTGACGGGCAGCTCGGCGCCGAGGAGGCGCAGGGCTCCCAAGTGCACTGCGATTCCCGCACCATCATCGGAAGTGCCGCGCCCGTAAATCCGGTCGCCTCGAACCTCGGCGACGAAAGGATCCGAGGACCAGCGAGAAACATCACCACACGGTTGGACGTCGTGGTGGGCGTAGAGGAGAACCGTTGGCGCACCCTCGATCTTCTTCGTCCTGGCGACAACTGCGGGCTTGCCTTCGATTCCTTCGGGGGTCGTGACCCGCAAGATCTTCGCGTCCAAGCCCGTGGCAATGAAACGATCGCGCACGTGGAGGGCCGAAGCCTCAAGATCAGCGGCATGGGCCGGGTCGGAGGAGACGGAGGGGATTGCGACGATATCTCGCAGTTCATCGAGGATGGCCTCGAAAATCCCTTCGAGTCTTGAGGAGAGCAGGTCACGGGTCAATGCAGAAGTGTTGTCGGACATAGGGTCAGAGTAGTGGACTCGAGGTGGCTTCGCTGCGCTCATCGGTTAGCCTTGTGGGGTTGAATGCTCACGAGTGGCACGAGGAGATCCCAGGTGGCTGATACGGACCAGACCCGACAATCCCAGAAGAAGGGGCGTCCGACGCCGACCCGTAAGCAGGCGCAGGCGCGAAACTCCAAGCCCCTCGTCCCCGCTGACCGTAAAGAAGCCAAACGCATTGCCCGCGCCAAACGCGACGCTGCCTTCCAGCGCGAGCAGACTGCTTTGAGGACCGGCGATGAGCGCTACCTTCCCCTGCGCGACAAGGGGCAGGTGCGTCGTTTCATTCGCGATTCGATCGACGCGAGATGGACTCTTTCAGAGTTTCTCTTGCCGGTGATGGTTCTCTTCCTCGTCGCCATGATGGCCGCTTCCCTGGTCCCCTCTTGGCAGGAGACTGTCGGTCCCTGGGTCATGGTCTCCGTGACCGCCACCTTGTACGCACTCTTCGCCGTCTCAATCCTCGAGGGCGTTGTCGTGTGGCAGCGACTCAAGAAGCTGCTCAAGAAGCGCTTCCCGAATGAGGAGATCCCGAAGGGCTCCTGGTACTACTGCTATTCGCGCATGATCATGGCGCGTCGCTGGCGCAGCCCCCGTCCCCTCGTGGCTCGCGGTGAATTCCCCGGTGTGAAGAACAAAGGCTGAGGCCCGTCTCCTCACCTTTTCTGCGGCCTGTCTCCTCCTCATCGCTTTCCTCTGCCGCAGTCTCATGCACAGGCGGCGAGGGCGAGTGGCCCCATCCACAGGGGCCATGTTCTCGTTCTCGTTCATGAGGAGCTGTTCTGTTCCCATGGTGTCACTGAAAGGAGACACCATGACCCCCTCCGTCACCACCGCTGTGCGCCCTCCGCTGTATTCCACCTACGGGTGGACCGAGCGCCTCGGGATCCTTGATCTTCTCGCCCCCTTTTTCCTCTCCTCCCCCAACTCCTCTGACTTCGTACGCTTCGAAGGCCTCGGCGCCACGGAGGCCGAGGCCCTCTTGGAGATCATGCCCGCCGATGCCCTCCTCGACCAGCAGAACAACGGTCCTTACCTGTGCGAACTGCTGCGCCTCGCGGTCGAAAGACCTGGCGTCACCCTTTCGGGGTACCGTATTGCACCCCCACGCTGGGATGAGCGGATCAGTGTTGACGGGGTCTCGATCCCTCAAGCCCCCGATCTTCCACAAGCAATCCCCTCTGATCCTCTTGTCTTGTACAAGTGGCCCAAACTGCGCGCCCAACTCGCTTTAAACAGCGCAATGGGCGAGCCCGATGAGCTTCTTGCTCTCCCACTCGAAGGCGGAGGCTACGGCTGGTGGATCTGGTGGGACTGAAACGCCTAATCTTGAGTCATGATCCGCGCCGCATACTCCTGGTTGTTCCGCAATCTGATCCGATACTCGGACCCTGAGATGGCCCATCGAGTCGGCCTTGGTCTTATCGCCGCAGCAGGTCGATGCTCACCAAGCCGCGCCCTCATGCGCGCCACCATCGGTCACCTCAATCCGCCAGATCCTGCACGTGCAGCGCACGCAGGCCTCGTCCGTATCGGCGAGCGCGTCGTTCCCGGACGAGTGGGCCTGGCGGCTGGCATGGACAAAAACGCGCAGGCCGTTCTCGGGCTGAGCGCACTCGGATTCGCTTTCCTTGAAGTCGGCACGATCACACCGAAAGCCCAGCCCGGCAACGATGCTCCCCGATTGTGGCGCCTCATGGAAAGCAATGGCCTGCGCAACCGGATGGGCTTCAACAATGCGGGAGCTCAGGCGGCGGCCGATCATTTGAAGAAGCTGCGCTCGTCGAAAGCCGGTCGCGCCGCAATCGTGGGCGCGAACATCGGCAAGAACAAGGTCACCTCGGAAAAGGATGCTCCCAAGGACTACGAGTACTGTGCGCGCACGCTCGCACCGTGGGTGGATTTCGTTGTGGTCAATGTGTCTTCGCCCAACACCCCGGGGCTGCGCAAGCTGCAGTCCCTTGATCATCTGCGCCCCATCCTCGAGGCTGCGCGCCGGGGCTGTGAAGCAGGGGTCGAACGCCGCATGCCCTTGTTCGTCAAGATTGCACCCGATCTTAGCGACGAGGAGATCTGTCAGATCGTCGAGCTGGCGAAGGAACTCGACCTCGCTGGCGTTGTGGCAACGAATACGACAATCAACCACGAATTCGGCGAAGGGGGCGTCTCTGGCGCTCCGCTGCGTGACAGGGCCCTCGAAGTCGTCAGCCTCGTCGCCTCCCATCTGCGTGACGATCAGATCCTGATCGGCACAGGAGGAGTTTTTGGCGAGTCCGATGCGCGCGCAATGCTCGCCGCAGGTGCAGACCTCGTGGAGGTTTTCACCGCCTTCGTTTTCGAAGGGCCGAGTTGGCCCGGCGAAATGAACCGCGCCCTGTCGAAGGCACACGCGTGATCATTCCCCTGTCCAGTGCTGACCTTTGCGCTGATCCGCGTCTTGCCGACTACACCTCTTTGAAAGATGTGGCGCTGCGCTCCAAGCTTGAGCCCGAACGCGGCCTGTACATGGCAGAGTCGACGAATGTCATCATGCGTGCCCTCCAGATCGGGCATTCCCCCCGTTCCTTCCTCATGTCTGAGCGTTGGCTCCCCCAGCTTGCGCCCCTCATTCGAGAAGCGATCGGTGATGAGGACGGGGGTGAAGTGCCGATCTTCACGGCGGATGAGGATGTGTTACGTCAGATCACGGGGTTCCACCTGCACCGGGGAGCCCTCGCCGCCATGCAGCGTCCGCTTTTGCCCACAGTGTCCGGACTCCTCGCATGCGCCAGAGGAGGTGAGCCTGCGCGCCGGATCGTGATTTTAGAAGATCTTGTCGATCATACGAACGTCGGAGCGGCCTTCCGTTCCGCTGCAGCACTGGGTGTGGACGCGGTCCTCGTCACCCCGAGTTGTGCTGATCCCCTGTATCGGCGTTCGGTGCGCGTCTCCATGGGAACCGTTTTCCAGGTCCCATGGACTCGCCTGGAGGAATGGCCCACGACGGATGAGCTCCACGAAGCGGGGTTCACCCTCGCAGCCCTTGCCCTCTGCGATGACTCCATCTCCCTTGAGGATTTCGTCGAATCTTCACTGTGCACCGCCCCCGACGCGAAAGTCGCGCTCGTCATGGGGACCGAGGGCGATGGCCTGAACCGTAAAACGATCGCTGCCTGCGATGTGGTCGTGCGAATCCCCATGTCAGGAGGCGTCGATTCTCTCAACGTCGCCGCAGCCTCAGCTGTGGCCTTCTGGGCGACCCGCAAGGTGGGTGCCTGATTCTTCCAAGAGAGTAACGCGGCGGCGGCCAAGGGAAAGGACCCTTGGCCGCCTCCTGTCGATTCATGACACTCATCGAGCGTCGACAGCTACTCCTTGTGCGAGGACGACTCTTCCTCCTGCGATTCCCAGGTGTTGGGAAGAACCTTGAGGAGAACGGTGGAGGCGACGAGGCCTCCCCACACGAGGATGATCGTCACAACCATCATGAAAACCGCGATTGCACTCACTGCGCTACTCCTTCCGAAAGTGTCGAGTGGGCCTCGTCCTCGTCAATGATCTGAGCGAGAGCCTCAGGGCTGATGGGACTGTGTTTCCAGGGCAACAGGGTCATGATGATCGAACCAAGGATCACGAAGCCCACCGCTCCCCATCCGAAGATCCACACGAACGTCTGATCGTAATCGCCGTAGCCATCCGCCACGTAGGAGACGATGGCGGAGAAGAGCATGAAGATCAAGACCGCGGGCACAACGATTCCAACGAGAATCTCCCAAGCCTTGGGGACCTTCACTGCGGAGACCGCATTCAAATGCTCACGCAGTCCCTTCAGACGCGGCGCGAAGGCCGCAGCAAGGATCGCCATCATCACTGCCGAAGCGACGACACCAATGTTGTTGATGAAGGTATCGACGATGTCGAGGTTGTTGAGACCGGACTTCGTTCCGAAGAGGGAGACGGAAACAATGCCAGCGGGGATACCAAAGGCCATCGCGGCTTTCACGGGCGACAATCCGAACTTGTCTTGCAGGCCCCCGGAGACGACCTGCAGGAGCGAGAGCAGCGAAGTGATGCCGGCGAGGACGAGAGAAGCGAAGAAGAGGACGCCGAAGAGCGAGCCTCCCGGCATCATTGAGACGATCTGTGGGAAGGTCACGAAGGACAGGATCGGACCACTCAGGCCCTCAATGTCGGACACGCCAACCCCCTGGGTGCTCGCCATGAAACCAAGGGCTGAGAAAACGCCGATACCAGCGAGGATCTCGAAAGATGAATTCGCGAACCCTGCGACAAGGGCCGTGCCCGTCAGATTCGTCTTCGGCTTGAGGTAGGACGCGTAGGTGAGCATGATGCCAAAACCGACCGAAAGGGAGTAGAAGACCTGAGAGAAGGCATTGAGCCACACATGCGGGTCGGAGAGTTCTCCCCATTGCGGGGTGAAGAAGGCGTCGAGGCCTTCAACCGCTCCGGGCAGGAACAGTGCGCGGATCACCATGATGAGGAAGAGGGCGACGAGCAGGGGCAAGAAGATCTTGTTCGCCGCCTCAACGCCTTTGGACAGGCCACGTCCGAGGATGAGCAGGACGAAGATCCAGATGAGGGCGAGCGGGATCGCGACTGCAGCGACGGGGCTCCAGGAGAAGGTGTCCCCTGCGGCGACCTGGAGGAAGTCAGAAGTGAAGAACGTCAAAGGATCGTCTCCCCAGGATTGTTTGACTGAGAAGATCGTGTATTGGACGCCCCACGCGATGACGGCGGCGTAGTAGGTGAGGATGACGAAGGACACGAACACCTGGAACCAGCCGATGAACTCGCCTCCGGCTTTGATGCGGCGCAGTGCCCAGGCGGGTGATCCGCGGAACTTATGACCAAGGGCGTAGTCGAGCCACAGCATCGGAATGCCGACGAAGAGGATCGCAACGAGGTAGGGAATCAGGAAGGCGCCTCCGCCATTGGTGTAGGCGACGCCAGGGAAACGCCAGATATTGCCCAGGCCGATCGCTGAGCCGATAGCGGCCAGGAGGAAGCCGGTCTGCCCGGTCCACGTGTCCTGGCGTTTCGGCTGTTCGACCGAAACTGTGGTGCTTGACATGGGGTGAACTCCTCTTGAGGGATTTTTCAGTCAGGCTACGCACTGAAGGTAAAGAGGAGGAAAAGCGTCCACCACGTAGACAACACCTCCATATCCCGGCCGCACCTGGGTAGTGGAGGTGGCCCATCCCCGCAGGAACACCCCGGAGAAACACCTGACCTGGATCGGGATTCAGCTGGCGTCACCAGGTGGACACGATCTCATCGAAGCGGTTAAGAGCCGATCCGATCGCCATGTGCATATCAAGGTACTTGTAGGAGCCGAGACGCCCGCCGAACACTACCTTGTCCTCCCCCGCCGCCAAATCGCGGTAGGCAGCGAGCATCTCGCGGTCAGCGGGCCCGTCCACCGGGTAGTAGGGCTCGTCCCCGGCCTGGGCGAAGCGCGAGAACTCGCGCATGATGAAGGTGTTCTTCGCCCCCGTTCGTTCGCGCTCAGGGTGAAGATGGGCGAACTCGTGGATGCGGGTGAAGGGAACGGACTCGTCTGAATAGTTCATGACCGAGCATCCTTGAAAATCCGGGGTGTCGACGACCTCGCTTTCAAAGTCCAAGGTCCTCCAGGTCAACGAGCCGAGCTCGTAGTTGAAATAGCGATCGAGGGCGCCGGTGTAAACGACGCCCGTCTGGCCGACGACCTTCGACTTGGAGTAGGGATGCGTCTCGTCGAAAAAGTCGTGGCCGGTGAGGACCTCAATGTTCTCATGGTCGGCGAGGCGCTCGAGCCACGCGGCGTAACCATCGAGGGGCAGTCCCTCGTGGGTATCGCGAAAATAACGGTTATCGTAGGTGAAACGCACCGGGAGTCGCGAAATGATTGAGGCGTTGAGATCCTTCGGATCGGTCTGCCATTGCTTGTGCGTGTAGCCTTTGATAAAGGCCTCGTAGAGGGGACGGCCGATCAGGCTGACCGCTTTCTCCTCGAGGTTGGCCGGCTCCATATCACCCAGCTCCGCGGCCTGCTCGGCGATGAGTGCACGCGCCTCGTCCGGAGTGTAAGCGGAGGCGAAGAACTGGTTGATCGTGCCGAGGTTGATCGGCAGAGGGTAGACGACGCCCCCATGATTCGCATAGACGCGATGCTGGTAGGAGTTGAAGGAGGTGAAGCGATTCGCGTACGCCCACACGCGTTCATTCGAGGTGTGGAACAGGTGCGTGCCGTAACGGTGCACCTCGATCCCGGTCTCGGGATCGATTGAGGACCAAGCGTTGCCGCCGATATGATCGCGCCGTTCGAGGACGGTGACTGCGCGTCCCGCTTCGGCGGCCTGACGTGCGATAGTAAGGCCGAAAAAGCCAGAACCGACGACAATGAGATCCACTTGCGAAGTCCTTTCACGAGGATGGGTAGTCCGATCCTACCGAGGCCCGCCACTTGAGCCACTCCTGCCCTAAGTTTTTCCTGTTCGCCAGTTGAGCTCCTTGAGCGTGCACCCGGTCGTGGTGATGAAGTGGAAGCCTAGGCCTGAGAGCCTTCAGTTGAATCCCATGACGGCCCGCACCAGCGAATACGCCGCCGTGACGAACCTGCGTGAGCGAGAGCGCGCGAGGCGTGCAAGCAGATCCGACTCGACAGCTGCGCCAGCCGCGGGGTCAGTGGCCTCGAGTTCGTTCCACATCTGATCTTTCATCTCCAGATGCTCAGGGGTGCCCGAGAGTTGAGCCATCACGGTCGTGACGACGCAGTTGATGCGCAGATAGTGAACCATGTAGCGGTAGAGATTCGCAGGCACCTCCTCGGGCTTGGGCATCGCGGCAACCATTTCGCGGTTCACACGCAAGAGCTGATCTAGGCGAGAGATCATGACCTTCTCGTTCACGGATTGGTCATCGCGTCCAATGAAGTACCGGTACAGGTCGACATCGAGGTAACGGATCGTGCGCACCAGAGGCAGCGGAGTATGCGAGTAGAGGTAGTCGACGTAGAAAGTGTGCTCGGGCAAGGTGAGACCGGATCGGCGCAGGATCTCGGTACGCATGGTGAGCGAGTGCATCATCATGTACTGGTCGTAGCGGCAGGGCTTGACCTCCTCCCAGGTGATCGTCTTTCCCTGGGGGAGGACATTACGGTAGCGGACCACCGTCTTATGCGCCTTGCCCTGCTTCTCGTAGACGTAGTTCGTGACGATAAGGTCGAGGTCACGGCCCGCGGCGCGCTCTTCGCGCAGGAGATCGAGCAGGCGGTTCATCGCCGGGCGATCCACCCAGTCATCGGAGTCGCACACGCGCACATGGGTACCATTCGCCGCCCTGATACCCGTATTCACCGCGCCGCCGTGCCCCTTGTTCTCCTGGTGGATGGCTCTAACTATTCCCGGGTAGCGCAGAGCCCACTCATCGGCCATTCTCGCGGTGTCATCCTTCGACCCGTCATTAACGATGAGGACTTCAACCTCGTCGTTGTAATCGACGAGCGTCGCGAGCGCCCGATCAAGATAGTCCTGGGAGTTGTACGCGGGGACAACGACTGAGAGCAGCGGGGCGGTGGCGGACATTGACTCTTCTTTCAGCTTCACGTTCACTCTCGAGAATCCAAGGGATTTTGAATCCCGACAAGGATACGGGGCAGAACGGGGAAAACCGAGTCACCCCTACTTGTTTTCCACGAGGGGGGCAGTAGCGTAGGCACGGCCGAGCGCTTCATTTTGAGCACATGCATGCCTCGGGATGCCTGAGTCTCAGATTCCTGCGCAGACGAAAGGAGCCGCCATCGCGAGGATGGCGGCTCCTTTCTGCGGTTGATCAGATCAGGCGAGAGGCTGACCGTTGGCGTCGGTCGCGTAACGGCCCTTCTTGATGAGCACCTGAATGAAGGTGACAAGCGCCCAGACGCCGACGACCATAAGGAGGAGCGAGCCAAGGATCATCATGAATCCGGGGCCGGCCGAAAGGTCCCCAGCCATGAGGGACTGCACGTAAGAGGCGTAGCCCGGCATGTACAGAATCATGCCGACGGCCCAGACGACGAGCTTGATGATGCCGACCTTCTTGTAGCCGAGGTAGAAGTCCGGCGCACCGAAGCCGCCGAGGAAGAAAGCGAGAAGAGCCGCGACGGTCTTGGACTTCGCGGGCGTCGAAGGAACAGAGGGGTAACTCATGAGAGTGCCTTTCACAGTTGAATGAGACAGCCCCCATACTGACACAAGGCGCAGGAAAATTGAAATCATTTGGCCCGCTCGATTCATTACCCACCCTATTGGAGTGAGCTTTGCCACACAGTCTGGCATCCATCTTTCCGCCCTCAGCGCATAGTCGCTTTCCAACAATTCTTGCGGCGTTTCTGCCTATCTCGAGCCGTGATTCTTCCGGGCGCCCCTCCCCATTGCGATCTCTTCTCCGTTCTCGGCATTTAGGCCTTCATGAGGTGCATCCCAGAGGAGACTCGTGGGAGTATGGAGCAGGAGTCGCATCGCTTCGCCCCTTCCATACACCTGCGAGGGCGAGCAGCGCCGGAACGAGTGAATCGGGGGATTGTCGCGATGCCTGAGTCGAAACTCGTCTTCATTGACCTCGATGGGACACTGATCGCCCTCGATCAAAAGGTTCCCTCTTCAGCGGTCGAGGCCATGAGGGCCGCCAAGTCGAGGGGGCACATTCTGATCATGTGCACCGGCCGCTCAATGCCGGAGATCTACTCTTTTCTCTGGGACTACGGTTTCTCGGGCGCTGTGACGGGCGCAGGCAGTTACGTTACTCTCGATCAAGAGGTCCTCTTCGACCGTCGCCTCGGAGCACAAACGATCCACGAAGTCAACGAAGTCTGGCAATCCCTGAACGGCCTATGGGTCTGGCAGAGCCCCGAAGAGATCGCGCCTTCTCCTGGTTTCATGGACTTTTTCGTTGAGAAAGCCGGCTTGGCACCAAACGACTGGGCCGTGTACGCCGAAACGATCAGCCCCTACCTGAAGGAGGGAGTGCCTTCTTCTTCCGCCAAGTGCACGGCCTACATCTCAAAAGGGATCACAACTCCCGAGCGCCTTCGGGAATTGATTCCCGAAGAGTTGTCAATCACTGAGGGCTCTGTTGGTGCCGGTGACACTCTCGTCTACGAGGTCGCTCCACGTGACATCTCCAAGGGAACAGGTGTAAAACTCGTCGCCGACAGGCTCGGCTACGACATTGAGGACACGATCGCCATTGGCGATTCCATGAACGATGTGGAAGCCCTCCTCGCCGCAGGAAGGGGCATCGCAATGGGCGGCTCCCCTGCGCCGGTGGTGCAAGTCGCGGATCATGTGACAGATTGTCTTGAAGATGATGGTCTTGCGAAGGCTTTTGCTTTCCTCGGGCTCATCGACTGATCCTCCCCTGCCTCAAGCGACATGCACCCTTTGTCCTTCGCTTCTTCTTTTGCGCGTTGAGCACCTCAAACGCGGACCAAGCAGAGTATCCTTGATGTGACGCACGCCCCATTTTTCTTTTTGAGGAGGACGCGATGAACCAGGCGGAAACCATCCTGAAAGCCCTTGGAGGCTGGGACAACATCACAGCGCTGGAAGCATGTATCACCCGCATCCGCGTTGAAGTGAAAGACGATGAGGCCGTCGACGAAAAGTCCCTCCACGATGCAGGGGCTTTCGGAGTCGTCGCCGTCGACAAGTCCATCCAGGTTGTGATGGGACCAGAAACCGAAGCAATCGTCGACGCCATTGAGGCCCTTCGGTGAGTTTCACCATTCAGGCGCCCCTAGACGGTAGCCTGATCGGTCTGCGTTCCGTTCCCGACCCCGTCTTCGCAGATCAACTGGTCGGCCCCGGCATTGCCATTGTCCCCGCACATGCCGACGGCCCCAGCGATGTCTGCGCGCCAGTCTCCGGCACGGTGAAGACACTGCATCCGCATGCCTTCATCATCGAACTCGAGGCAGGCCCCCTCGTCCTCGTCCATATCGGAATCGACACAGTGTCCTTACAAGGACGAGGCTTCGAGGCTCTCAGCGAGGTCGGCGCCCAGGTTGAAGCCGGAGCGCCACTCATCCGATGGGACCCCCGAGTCGCGAAGGATGCGGGCCGTGCTCTCGTGGTCCCGATCGTTGTTCTCTCCTCTCAAGCACAGTGCCGCTTTGTGAAAGGAGTGGGCGCCGAAACCCGACAAGGAGAAGCGATCCTCACAGTGAAGCCTTGATCCGCCCTCGAAAGAGACTCCGGTGGTGCGATGTGGCATCTCCTAGGCAATCGCACTCCCGGATGCGCGCTCCCAGATGATCTTCAGCGTCAACATGGAGGGGCCCGGATGCTTCCCCCGCATCCGGGCCCCTCCGTGTCCTCAATGCTTCTTCAGTTCTTCATCTCGGCATTCATCACGGAGAAGAGCGAATTCAAACGCGGATTAGTGGGCAGCGCGTCGATCAGGACCTCAATCCCGTCATCGTCGCACAGCGGCACGCACCAATTTGGATACTCACGGTTCGTTCCCGGAAGGTTTTGCGGGTGGCGGTCTCCGACCGCGTCGACGAGGGCTGCGACCACGAGCAGAGACGGCGTCCGCGAAACATAAGCGTGAAGTGCCTCCACGAACTCGCGTTCGCTCGGATCGACCGACTCCAGCAGAGAATACTCACGCAGACGAGCACTCACCTGTTCAAGTTCCAAACGATCCTGTGCCCGAACCGACTCGACATCATCCACAAGCAGACCCAGCTCATGGCGCAAGGTTGTCTGGACACCCGCCATATATCCGGCGGTCGGCGGAAGATCATGCGTATTCACCGCAGCGAGGCACTCTCTCCTGTACGCCTCCGGGTGCAGGGGCCAGCCGCCCTCGTCCTTCTCGAACCAGAGGATCGACGTACCCAGAACGCCGCGTTCACGCAGATAATCACGAACCCAGGGCTCAACCGTGCCAAGGTCTTCTCCAATGACAACCGCCCCGGCCCTCTCAGCCTCAATGAGGACAGCTCCGAGCATCGCCTCATGGTCGTAGTAGACGTAGGTCCCCTGATCAGCGGTCTTCCCCGCAGGGATCCACCACAGTCTGAAAAGGCCGAGAATGTGGTCGATTCGGATGGCTCCTGCGTTCTTCAAAGAGGCGCGCAGCATGTCACGAAGAGGCTGATAGCCCGCTTCGGCGAGGGCGCGAGGAGACCACGGTGGCTCCGACCAGTCCTGTCCCTGCTGGGAATACATATCCGGCGGAGCTCCCACCGACATCCCGGGCGCGAAGACCTCCTTTCGCGACCACACTTCTGAACCCTGAGGGTGAACGCCGACGGCAAGATCCGCCATCATTCCGATGTCCATGCCAACAGACTTCGCGACGCGTTGCGCATCCTCCATCTGTTCGGCGATAATCCACTGGCACCACTGCCAGAACTCCACGCGATCCGCGAGCTCGAGGCGAGCGCGATCCGATTGCGGCATCGAGGAAGACGCGACCTCTTCTGGCAGGATCATCGACTCATTCGCTTCCACCAGGGCGCACCAGGTGGCGAAGTTGCGAAGGTCCTCTCCCCCTTCGGTGATGAAGTGCTGGAACTGGGCCTCACGGTGATAGGAACGAGGCAGGGGGAAGATCATCTCAAGGGCCCGGCGCTTTGCCTCCCAGGAGCGATCCCGATCCACAAGGGCATCGGTCGTATCCGATGAGTTCGCCAGGACGCGCAGCTCTTCAATTGCCTTGACCACGGCGAGGGAGGCGTGGGAGTATTCGTCGATCATCTCCGGGCGGATGTAGATCGGATTGAGCCACCGGCGCGACACCGGCAGATACGGAGAGTTCTCGAGTGGCGCGATCGGCGCCGAAGCGTGAATAGGGTTGATGAGCAGGAAGTCCGCTCCCCGATCGGCTGCAAGGGCCGCCAAGTCCGCGAGATCTTCCGCATCGCCAAGGCCCCATGAGCGCGTCGAGCGGGTCGAGTACAGTTGCGCGGCAACACCCCAACGACGTTTGCCGTCGGCGGTGGCGCCGCCGTGACACCGATTGGGGGCGATGAGGAGGGTTGTCGAGTGGACCTGGCCCCCCTCAAGAGTCGCAATGACACGATGCCAGCCTGAAGGAAGATGATCGGGAACCTCGAAGGTCGCTCGGCCAACCAGAGCCCCGTCGATTGAACGAGGGGGCACCCAGCGGTCAAGCTGCACGCACTCGCCACTGCGCCCGTCCTCTGCAATCCACGACACCCGCACCCAGGTGCCATCGGGCACGTGAACGGGAAAATCGCGACGCTGTCCCTGTCGAGCGACAATGGTCGCTGGAAGGACTCGTCGCCATTCTCGATTCTCAACTTCTGCCAGCGCATCGTGCAGGTCGTGCACACTCGATTCCGGCCCGACCCCAACTCCCAGTGATTTGAGCACCTCGAGCAGGGTGTGCGCGCTGACATCGCGACGTTGCCCATACCAATCCCAGAAGAAGGTGGAAACGCCGTTTTTGTCTGCGAGTGTCCTCAACCCATCGATATCTTCAGCTGCGGGGGTGACGTAATCCACGAATCAACTCCTTCGGTGTGGGCTGTGTTCCACAATCCTATTACGTAAACCTCAATGGGACACAGATCTGTCGATATCGAGACGAAAAGACACTACTCCTCAAAATTCCTCGGAGTTGAAGACCCCCGCCCCTCATAGGCTCAGGCTTGGCGCGATCGCGAGGCGCGGCGCCCCATAGCATTCTCCGTGCCCCTCGCAGGCTCAAGCTCGACGATTGGCGAGCCCGAAAGCGAAAGCGGGCGACGAGCGCAGAGGGTGGAGCCCGGAAAGGGTGAAGACTAAGCGACTCTTCACTCTTTTGAGTGAGTCCTCAGGGAGAAGAGATCTGTTCCCTCATCTTGTGGGCGATGACTTCAGACTCAGGTCCAGCAATAACCTGAACGAAGGAGCCGGAGCGGACGATCGCGAGAACTGGGGGAATGCGAAGCGCCGCCTCATCGACCTCGCGCTGACTCTTCACCTCGACGCGGATACGCAAAGAACAGGGCTCGACGTCCACAATGTTCGAGATGCCGCCGAGTGCATCGATCAGTGCGAGAGCCTCTTCCATGACCCTTTCTTCTTCCCTCAGTGTTCGCCGCGTTGAACGCGCTCCCTTTCGCACACTAGTGAAGGAGCAGACCTCGGGCAAGGCGCACACGTGATCTTCTTCATTTCCTGAACGAATTGCGCCAAGGGTGAAGAATAGGGGCATGACTCGTCCAGTCGACATCCCCATCATCTCGAAGGAGCCCGTTGCCTCCGTTTTGAGGATCCTCGCGCTTGAAGAAATCGGTGAGGACCTGTTCCGCGCCCATTCACTGCCCCAAGTGCGCCGCGTCTACGGCGGACAGGTGATCGCTCAAGCCCTCATCGCCGCCGCCGCGACAATGGACAAGCCGCGACTTCCCCATTCCTTTCACACCTACTTCGCTCGCGGAGGCACCCCTTCTCTCCCCTTCGAACTGCGAGTCGAACGCCTACGAGATGGACGCTCCTTCTCTTTGCGTCGCATCGTGTGCCTTCAGGAGGGCAAAGAGATTCTCGCACTTCAGGCCTCCTACCAGGGGCCCGAGGACGGCCTCGTCTTCACCAGCGAAGCCCCCGAGGCCACCCCACCGGAAGAGTTGCCGAGCGCATTTGAGATTTTCCGGGCGATCGACCACCCCGTCGGCAGATTCCTCGGTAAAACCACAGCCTTCGATGTGCGCCACGTCCAACAATCCCTCTACACGAAAGCCGACGAGAATCCTTCGAATCGCCAACAGCTGTGGATGCGCCCGCGTGCGACCATTCCTCAAGGGGCGGATCAGCACGTCCACCGCGCTCTGCTCGCCTATGTCATTGACCAGGTCATGCTTGAACCTGCAATGCGTGTCCTCGGGCTTTCCTGGATGACACCGGGCATGTCCGCAGCTTCTCTCGACCATGCAATGTGGTTCCATCGCGATGTCGATATCAATGAGTGGCTCCTCTTCGACGGCGAATGCACGAATGTCAACAATGGTCGGACTCTGGTCACGACCCGCGTGTTCACTCGCAATGGCGTCCTCCTCGCTGAGGCCACCCAGCAGGGAATGCTGCGAATCCCGGGTCACGGACGAAAGGGGTCTGGCCGTTGGGGTTTTGGGATCGATCCGAAGACGGGCGCCTCACAGCTGAGCTTCGCTTAAAACGCCAGCCTCCCACCTCGACCCGTGCCCCGCGCGCCCCTGCGTCTGTGTCTTCACGAGTAGCGTCCCGCTGAGATTGTGTTGACCTGGGAAAGCCCGCACTGCCCGGCTTTGACCCAGCTGATCCGAAAAGCACGTGGAGCCGAGGCATGAGCCTCGACCCCACGATTGCGTACTTCTGGGACGAAGATCAGTCTCGCGTGAGCTTGCGGTGCGTCACACGATGCGGAGCGGCGGCCTCCTGGCCGAGGCGTTCAATCTTGTTCTTCTCATAGGACTCGAAGTTGCCCTCGTACCAGTACCACTGGGCCGGGTTATCCTCAGTGCCCTCCCAAGCGAGGATGTGCGTCGCAACGCGGTCAAGGAACCAACGATCGTGGGTGACGACGACCGCACACCCGGGGAACTGGAGGAGAGCATTCTCCAGGGAACCGAGGGTCTCGACATCAAGGTCGTTCGTGGGTTCGTCGAGGAGCAGAAGATTACCGCCCTGTTTGAGGGTGAGCGCAAGATTGAGACGGTTGCGCTCACCACCGGAAAGGACCCCCGCGGGCTTTTGCTGGTCAGGCCCCTTGAAGCCGAATGCGGAAACGTAGGCGCGCGAGGGCATTTCCACATTCCCGACCTGGATGAAGTCGAGACCATCGGAGACGACCTCCCACAGGCTCTTATCCGGGTCGATACCAGCCCGGTTCTGATCCACGTAGGAGATCTTCACCGTCTCGCCGATCGTGAGCTCTCCCCCATCAAGGGGTTCGAGGCCGACGATCGTCTTGAAGAGGGTCGTTTTGCCCACGCCGTTCGGGCCGATGACACCAACGATGCCATTGCGCGGGAGGGAGAAAGAAAGGCCCTCAATGAGAGTGCGCTCTCCAAAACCCTTCTTCAGATCCTTCGCTTCGATGACGACAGAACCCAAACGCGGGCCCGGCGGGATCTGAATCTCCTCGAAGTCGAGCTTACGAGTGCGCTCGGCCTCGGCAGCCATCTCCTCGTAGCGTTCAAGACGAGCCTTCGACTTCGCTTGGCGGCCCTTCGGATTCGAACGAACCCACTCGAGTTCTTCCTTGAGGCGCTTCGCGAGCTTCGCGTCCTTTTGCCCCTGAACCTGCAGACGCTTTTCCTTCGTTTCAAGGTAGGTCGAGTAGTTGCCCTCATAGGGGTAGAGGTGGCCGCGGTCGACCTCGGCGATCCAACCGGCGACGTGATCGAGGAAGTAACGGTCGTGGGTGACGGCAATGACGGCGCCCGCGTAGGTCGACAGGTGCTTTTCGAGCCACAGCACGGACTCGGCATCCAGGTGGTTCGTCGGCTCGTCGAGGAGGAGCAGGTCCGGAGCCTCAATGAGGAGCTTGCACAGTGCAACACGACGGCGCTCACCGCCGGAGAGCACATTGACGGGCTGGTCCGCAGGCGGGCAGCGCAGAGCATCCATCGCCTGCTCAAGCTGGGAGTCGATGTCCCAGGCGTTAGCGGCGTCGAGGGCGTCTTGGAGTGTGCCCATCTCCTCCATAAGGGAGTCGAAATCCGCGTCCGGGTTCGCCATCTCCTCAGAGATCTCGTTGAAGCGCTGAAGCTTCGAGTAGATCTCACCGGCGCCCATGCGCACGTTCTCGATCACGGTCTTCGACTCGTCAAGTTTCGGTTCCTGCTCGAGGATGCCGACTGTGTATCCGGCAGTGAGGCGAGCCTCGCCATTGCTCGGTTCGTCGAGCCCGGCCATGATCTTGAGGATCGAGGACTTGCCCGCACCGTTCGGACCGACCATGCCGATCTTCGCGCCCGGGAAGAAGGACATGCTGACGTCGTCGAGGATCACTTTGTCCCCGTGCGCCTTACGAGCCTTAATCATCTGGTAGATGTACTCAGCCACTGGTCTCCGTCCAAGGTGGTGGGTGTGCGACGCCAGCGCCGCCTTATCCCCTCCATGCTAGGACACGCCCCGGCTTTTGAACCCCTCCCACTGCCCTCCGGGAGCGTGGCCATGACCACGAAGCCACTGCACTACTCGTGCTGCGCACTCCTCAAACACCTTGGTCCTTCACTCGTAGCGCATCCCCACGACATTGAGATCCGCAGGGGACTCCTGTGCTTCCTCTTCCACGGCCTTTCCTGAAGTCGATGCTTGACCTGCAAAGGCGCTTCGCTCCGCGTCCCCGACGTCCTCGTTCGGGCTGATCGGGGCAAGCAGCGGGGAGGATTCCTCTTGAGCCGTACCGCACAGCACCTCATCTTCTCCGGGCAGTGCGGGGCGCATGAACTTAGCGTCCTGGACCGGCGAAGAACTCAAGGATGGAGAGACCTCTTCAAGAGGCGAGGGAGGCGCGTTCAACTCTCCTGCTTCAACTTCACCCGAGCTGGGGTCGCCATTGTCCCGCTCGAGCCAATGCCTTTCCCTTTTTTCATAGCGCGCCCGACCATTGGCAAGATCGTGGCCGATCGACTGGGCGGTAATAACGAGTTCCGATCGGGCGAGACCATCATCTTTAGCGATCCACGCGTTCGCCGTGGGCCGCCCTACGACGATGACGGGTTCGCCCTTCCTCAAGGATTGGAAGACGTTCTCGGCGAGACGCTCCCAGGCTCGGACCGTGTACCAATGAGTGCGTCCTTGAGTGAGGACTCCGTCCGCCGAAGCAAACCAGTTGGTGACTGCCAGACGAAAACGAACGGTCATCTGTCCGTTCTTCGTTCGGGTCGCCGCCAGGTCTGTTCCGACGCGTCCGCGCAGTGTGATGGTGGTGTCGCTCATGATTCCTCCTTGTCGCTCCATGCCGATTCCTTGTCGGCGAGTTTGAGTGAACTCAGAATCCACCAGGCAGGAAACGCAGGCGGCTGTCCGTGCCTCCCCTTGTGGATCCAGAACAAGGGGGCCCTGGACTGTGGACGAAAACAGAGAGACAAGATGAGGCCGGGACGGGGAAGAGGATGCCGAGACGGCGAATGCGGGAGCGCACGAAGACGAGGGGCAACACAATCGCAGCCCCTCGTCCTAATCAGCGCAGGACTACTCGTCCTCGCCGATCGCGGGGATCTTCAAGGCGAGAGCATCCTTGAGCGCAGCCTTCGCCTGAGCGCGAGTCACAGGTTCAGCGGGGAAAAGGACACGACGGTAGTACTCGAGTTCCTGAATGGATTCAAGAATGTCCGCGAGCGCCCGGTGGCCCCCGTGCTTCACGGGCGCGTTCTCGAAGGCCCGCCGGTGCCAGCGCTTGGCGAGTTCCTTGACGGAGGAAACGTCAACGATGCGGTAGTGGAGGTGGTCGATGACGCTGGGCATGTAGGCCTCGAGGAACATCTTGTCCGTTCCGACGGAATTGCCCGCCAAGAGGGCCTTGCCCTGCTCGGGGACGAAGCGGCGAATGTAGTCGAGGACTTGCCCAGTGGCTTCTTCGAGGCTCAGGCCACCTTCGAGTTCGTCAAGGAGGCCCGAAGTAGTGTGCATGTTTCTCACGAAATCGTTCATGTTCTCCAGCGCTGCGGCTGGCGGTTTGATGAGGACATCGATTCCCTTATCGACGATCTTGAGATCTGCGTCGGTGATGACGACTCCGACCTCGACCAGTGCATCCTTGTGCACATCGAGGCCGGTCATTTCGCAGTCGATCCAGACGAGAGGATCCTTGAGCTGTGCAGTCATGCCCACTAGTTTAAGTCGCGCATGCTCACGGGCTGAGCGCGCCACCTGGTTCGGCGAAGAGGCCACTAGACTCCTGAAGAGTTTGCGGGCGTTTACTTCGTTGAAGGAGGAGAAGATGAGTGATACGGCCACACCCTGGTCCACACCGGGAGCGACTCCCCAGGATATTGAGGACGCCGCTGCCATCCTTCGCGGGGTCGTGCATGAGACCGAGCTCTTCTCTTCCGCGCGACTTTGTGAGCACACCGGGGTTGAAGTTCTTCTCAAGCGTGAAGACCAGCAACGGTGCCGCTCTTTCAAGGTTCGTGGTGCTTTCGCCCGTATGAGCGCTTTGTCCCCCGTTGAGCGCGAACGCGGCGTCGTGTGCGCCTCGGCGGGCAATCACGCCCAGGGCGTTGCCTATGCCTGTCAGACTCTGGGGGTTCATGGGACGATCTACCTGCCGTCGAACACTCCCCGGCAAAAGCGCAACCGCATTGCAGTGATCGGCGGGGACTGGGTTGAGCAGGTGATCGTGGATGGCACTTTCGACAAGGCGAATGCCCTCGCTCAAGAAGCTGCTCGTTCAACCGGCCGGATCTACGTCCACCCCTATGATGATCCGCTGACGATCGCCGGTCAGGGCACGATCGCCGTGGAGTTGTGCGATCAGCTTCCCGCCGACACGGCCGCAGTCCTCGTCCCCGTTGGCGGTGGGGGTCTTCTCGCGGGTATCGCGACCTGGCTCAAGCACGCGCGCCCCGAGATTCGCGTCATCGGCGTCGAGCCCGAGGGGGCGGCCTCAATGCGCGCCGCACTGGACGAGGGCGAGCCCGTGAAGCTGGAGAGAGTGGATCCTTTCGTGGACGGCACCGCCGTTGGCCGCGCCGGTTCCCTTGCTTTCGACACGGTCCGCCGTCTCGTCGACGATGTGCTCCTCGTCCCCGAGGGGGCTGTGTGCACGGAGATGCTCAGCCTTTACCAATCCGAGGGGATCATCGCAGAGCCTGCGGGCGCTTTGGCTTCGTGTGCGATTCACGAGCATTTGGCAAGCCCCGAGCAGCGTCTGAAGATTCTTGGCCGATCCGATGGGGCGCTCCTTGCGATCGTGTCGGGAGGCAACAACGATCTCACCCGCTACGCGGAGGTCATGGAGCGTTCGCTTCGCCACGAGGGCTTGCGCCACTACTTCCTCGTCACCTTCCCCCAGCAGCCGGGAGCCTTGCGCATGTTCCTCGAAGATGTTCTGGGCCCGAGCGACGACATCGTTCACTTCGAATACACGAAGAAGAACAACCGGGAGTCGGGGCCGGCACTCGTCGGCATTGACATCGCGTTCAAGAGTGACATTGATGGGCTGCGCCGACGCATGGAGGACTCCCCTCTTCACGTCGAAGAAGTGCCTGCTGATTCGGAGATCTTCCGCCTGCTGGTCTAAGCCTTCGTCTCGACTTCGGCCCCTCACCCTATCGCCGTTCCTCCTGCCTGTGTGCGGATCTTCCCAGGTGGAGGAGGGGCCACTTCAGCTTGTGCTCTTCCCCTGCTTTTCCATGCTTGCGGCTCTTCGTGTGCGGGCTCCTCAGTGACCGCCTGCGCGGATCACGCGGCGAGGGTGTGAACCCTGAAGGACTTGACTCGGACCCCGGGAGCGGAGTTGAAGCGGTATCCCTGGCCACGCAGGGTAGTGATGAGTTCGGGGGCGCCCTCGATCTTCTTGCGCAGACGCCGAATATGCGCGTCAATGGTGCGCGAGGAGGAGTCCAGGCCTGAGCCGTGCCAGACGGTGTCGTGAAGCTCTTCGCGACTCACGGTGCGGTCGGCGTTCTTCGCCAAATAGCCGAGCAGTTCAAGTTCTTTTGCGCATAGCTCGATGCGTCCGCCGTGGATATCCAAGGTTCCGCGGTCGATGTCAAACTCGACATGGGCGGGCGTGAGGCGCAGGCCGGCGAGAATGTCGACAAACTCTTCGAAACTTGTCTGCGGGGCAGCGTCGAGATCAATGCTGGACGTGGAGGGGGTGTTGACGAGGGTCATGTCGTGTATCCGATTCTTCGGTGCCGCAGGGCCCGGCATATGGGGCCTTCTTCAGGGCGGCAGTGATCGACTGGGGATGGGAGGGTCGATCAGATACACATTCGCGCACGCATGGAACCGCACAGGCTGCGGGGCATAATGCGGGCGAAAGTCGTCATGGCCACGAGTATGCCCTGCGATGAACATCCACGCCAGCCGAGTACCGCATGTCGAGACTGTGGAACGCGACATGCGCGACACGCGGGAGGGGCCCGGCGCTGCCGAACCCCTCCCAGGTCAGAGCGCGCCATCATTGCGCGCAGGTCCCATGTTTCGAAGCTCCCCCGACTCAGAGGGCTTCGCGAGCCTCCTTCGTCGCCTCAACGAGATGCGAAAGGGAAGCTAGGGTCTCCTCGTAGCCGCGGGTCTTGAGGCCGCAGTCGGGGTTGATCCACAGGCGCTTCGCCGGGATTGCGGCGAGGGCCGCGTCGATGAGCGAGCGGATCTCCTCAACCGAGGGGATGCGCGGCGAGTGGATGTCCCACACGCCCGGACCGATGCCGTGGTCGAAACCGGCTTCGGCGAGTTCAGGGAGGACCTCCATGCGTGAGCGGGCCGCTTCGATCGAGGTGACATCAGCGTCGAGGGCGGCGATCGCGTCGATGATCTGCCCGAACTCCGAGTAGCACAGGTGGGTGTGGATCTGTGTATCGGGTCGAACGCCTGCGGTTGCGACCCTAAAGGAGTCGACCGACCAGCGCAGGTAGTCAGCGTGGTCCTCGGCATCGAGTGGGAGGAGTTCACGCAGGGCGGGCTCGTCGACCTGGATGATCGCGATTCCAGCGGCCTCGAGGTCCTCGACCTCGTCACGCAGTGCGAGGCCGATCTGGTCGGCAACTTCGGCGAGCCCCAGGTCATTGCGCGGGAAGGACCAGGCAATGATCGTCACCGGGCCGGTGAGCATTCCCTTGACGGGCTTGTCGGTGAGCGACTGGGCAAAAGCGGCCCAGTCGACGGTCATCGCCTTCGGGCGGGCGACGTCGCCCCACAGGATCGAGGGGCGGGTGCAGCGCGAACCATAGGACTGGACCCAGCCGTTACGAGTGGCGGCGAATCCGTCGAGGAGCTCGGCGAAGTACTGGACCATGTCGTTGCGCTCGGCCTCGCCGTGGACGAGGACATCGAGCCCGAGCTTTTCTTGGAGGGCCACGACCTCGGCGATCTCCCGCTCAATGCGGGCGCGATAGTCGGCGTCGGAGAGAATACCCTTCGCGTGTGCTGCGCGTGCCTTGCGGATGTCGGTGGTCTGCGGGAAAGAGCCGATAGTCGTCGTCGGAAGGGCTGGCAGGGCGAGACGCGCATCTTGTGCCGCGGCCCGTTCACCATAGGGCGCCCGGGCGCGTTCGGATTCGCCGAGTGCGCCGACCCGTTCACGGATCTCGGGGCGGACAACCCCAGGGGCTGTGGCCCGCTCGCGAAGAATACGGGTGGATTCCTCGATCTGGGGGGCGATCGCGTCGAATCCTTCGACGATTCCCTTCGCGAGGGTAACGACCTCGCCGACCTTCTGATCGGCGAAAGCGAGCCAAGCGTGGAGGTTCGCGTCAAGTTCGGGGTCGTCCCAGGTTTCGAGGGCAGTGTCGTGGGGCACGTGCTGGAGGGAGTTCGTCGTCGCGACGCACAGCGAGCGGGCCCCGAGGAGCTTCGCTTTTTCAAGGAGTGCTGCGGCCTGGGCAAGATCTGCGCGCCAGATTGAGCGGGCGTCGATCGCGCCCACAACAAGGTCGACGCCGCCAAGGTCGAGCGTTCCCGGCTCGGGCAGGGCGCCGCGTCCGAGGTCGAGGTGGATCGCTTCGACCCCGCAGCTCGCGAGCGCAGGCAGTGCGCTGAGCCCGTTGCCGTAGGGCGTGGTGACGAGGATTCTGGGGCGATTGGAAGTGCCTGCCAATTCCGTGTATGCCGATTTGGCAAGCTCGGCGAGCTCGAGCCTCGTGCGCGAAAGGTTGTCGGAGACGAGGGCGGGTTCGTCGAATTGAACCCATGTTGCTCCCGCTTCCTCGAGGCGTGAGAGGAGCGTGGCGTAGACGGCTTGGACTTCGGGGAGGCGCTCGAGCGGGTCGTAGCCTTCGGGCGCCTGCTCGTCCGCTTTTGCGAGGGCGAGGTAGGTGACGGGGCCGACGATGACGGGGCGGGTGAGATAGCCCCAGTTCTTCGCTTCGAGGAAGCGTTCGACGTAGCGGTCATCGGCGTAGGAGATCGGGGTATTGGGGCCGATCTCGGGGACGAGGTAGTGGTAGTTCGTGTCGAACCATTTCGTCATCTCCTCCGGCGCGCTTCCCTGGTCGCCGCGAGCGAGGGCGAAGTGGAGTTCGAGTCCGCGCCGGCCCTCGAAGCGCGCGGGCACGGCTCCGAGCAGGCTTGTCACGTCGAGGACCTGGTCGTAGAGGGAGGAGTTCTCCGGAAGGGAGGCGTCCTGGGCGCGCAGGCCGAGTTCGACGAGGCGCGCGAGGTTTGCCTGTCGCAGCTCGGCTTCGGCTTTGAGGAGCTCTTCGGCGCTCGTCCGTCCGGCCCAATGGGCTTCGAGTGCTTTCTTCAGTTCTCGGTTCCTCCCAATGCGGGGGTAGCCGAGGATCGTTGCTGCGGGGAAGGTCGTCATGCTTGGCTCTCCTGTGGTGAGTGCGGGGGTTCGGGGGGCGACGCCGAGGCGCCGCTGTGTTCAGTCGATCAGTGGATGATGGGGTCACTCGGTGACGGAGGCACCGAGGCGTCCGGATTCGGGAAAGGGCGTGGGGCCGTGGCCGAGCCGAGAGAGGATGTCCAGGGCGGGACGCGCCTTGTTGAAGGTGAAGAGGTGCACGCCGGGGGCTCCTCCTTTGACGACCTCATCGGCGAGGCTGGCTGCAAGACCGACCCCGAGCTCGTGTCGACTCTCGGGGTCCTGTGCCCCTGAGAGGGTGTCGATAATGTGGGCTGGGACTTCAATACCGGATAGTTCAGTGACGCGCCTGAGGCGGGCGAGCTCGGTCGGCGGGAGGATCCCGGGGACAATGGGGATTGTGACGCCGAGGCGACGACAGCGCTCAACGAAGGACAGGTAAGTGTCGGCCTCCCAGAAAAGTTGCGTAATCGCGAAGTTTGCGCCTGCGGCTTGTTTGAGCAGGAGGCGCTCGGCCTCCTGCTGCGGGCTTGTCCCCGCTGCGGGGTTGCCTGCGGCGAAGGCTGCGACGGCAATGGTGAGGGGCGCGAAGGCGGCACGCAGGGCTTCTGCGGGGTGGTAGTCGCAGCGCCGTTTTTCGACGGTGCGGATGAGGTGGATGAGTTCGATGGCGGATCGGACTCCCCCGGCTTCTGGCTCCCAGTCGGGGTCATCGGCCGGAGGGTCGCCCCGCAGTGCGAGGAAGGTCCGTGTTCCTGAGTCGAGCGCGTCGGCGACGGCGTCGAGGACGTCGACGGTTGAGTTGCCGACGCAGGTGATGTGGGCGATCGGGTGGACGGGCGCGTTGCGGGCGAGTTCGGCGACGACTTCGCGGGCACTCGAGCGGTCTTTCCCTCCGGCCCCGTAGGTGACGGAAAGGAAGTCGGGACGGGCGGTGAGGAGCTCGTCGATTGTGTGCCAGAACTTCGGGGCGGCCGAGGGGACACGCGGCGGCATCACTTCGAATGAGATGAGGGAAGGCTCGTGCTCGTGTGTGCAGGGGGTCGCGTACGCCTCGTCGGGCGGGGTCATGGTGGGTCCTGTCTCCGGGTGCGCCTTGTGGCGCGGGGTCACTGGTGATCGTGGGGAGGAGTCAGGAGCGCATTCGGGCGCGTGCGTTGCCGAGTCGGGCGGCAAAGGCTGTGTGCGTCATACACGCATTGTGCTCATGATCGTCGAGCGGGCAGCAGTCTGGGTCCGATAGTTGAACGCGTGTAACACGAGGAGTTCGGAAAACAAGAGAGAAGCCGCGAAGGGGCGGAGGCACTTTTTATTTGTTGGCCCTCACTTTACTTAGGTCGCCCTTAGCTGTTATGAATGTGGGGTCATCCACACTGATCATCGGCTAAGGAACATCATGTCGGACCTCGCAGAGCACATCCACACTTCCAAGCACTCGGGTGTGCGTAACTCCGTTCTCGGCACTCGAAACCTCATGACGATCGCAGCGCTCAGCCTCGTCGGTTCCCTCCTCGTTGTTCCCCTATCGATCTTCACCCCGGTCTTTGCGACAACCCCACGCGCTCTGATCATCTTGTGCGCCCTCATGGGAGCCTGGTACATCGCCTACCTCCTGCCCGGCCTCTTCGTCCCCCGCCCTGGAGCCTTCCTCGTCGCGGGCCTCCTTATGGGCATCATTTCCACCTTCACCACACCCCTGGGTCCTTCGGCGATCATCGGCAATCTCATTGGCGCCGCTTTCCTTGAGATTCCCGTTCTCCTCTTCTTCTACAAGAAATGGAGCTGGTGGGTTCACGCGATCGGTGCGACCATCTTCGGTGGATTCAACTCCACCATGTACGGCAGCGCCTACAACATTCCCCAAGACTCCATGCAGTTCAGCCTCGGGATCGTTTTCGCCCTCGCCTCCTGCTATCTCACTCTCGCCCTCGCGCTCCTTCTCAAGCGCAGGCTCGCTCGAGCCGGAGTCGGAGTGAAGCAGTGAGTGCCCTCGCCCGCCTCATCGAGGCGAGCGTCCAATACCACGGCTCCGAGCAAAGGATCCCACGCACCCCACTGAGCCTCAGCCTCGAAGAGGGCACCTCCACTCTGCTCATCGGCCCCTCCGGCTGTGGCAAGTCGAGCCTCTCCCTCACCCTGAACGGGCTCGTCCCCCACTCCGTGCCCTCCTCCTACCGCGGGTCGATCCTCGTCAAGGGCCTCGAAGTGGCGGACACCGATATTGCTGAACTTTCCAGGCTCGTCGGGATCGTCATGCAGGACCCCGACGCGCAGATCGTCACGAAATGCGTCTGGGACGAAGTGTGCTACGCCCTCGAGAACCTGTGCATGGAGCGAGAAGAGATCATTGAGCGCGCAAGCCGTGCACTCCACCTCCTGCGCATCGCACATCTGGCTGAACGCGACCCGTGGACTCTGTCGGGAGGCCAGCGTCAGCGCGTCGTCCTCGCAGGAGCACTCGCCCTCGAGCCGCGTCTGCTCATCCTCGACGAGCCGACTGCGAACCTCGATCCAGCTTCCGCACAAGACTTCCACGATGCGCTCTTCACCGTCATGGACGAGGGAACAAGCATCCTCATCGTCGAACACACCCTCGATGAGCTCGCGCACCGGGTCGACGCGGTTTATGCCCTGGACGCCACGGGCGCGCTGATCGCCCAGGGCCGCCCCGAAGAGGTCTTCTCCGATCATGCCCGCGAGCTGGTATCAGCCGGGATCCGCGTCCCCACAGCCATCACCCTCGGACTGCGCCTAGGCCTCGAGCGCCCCCCGCTACACCCCCAAGCCGCCGTCAAGATGCTCGCCTCCCTGCCCCCATCACGCCTCGTCCACTTTGCGCACACCAAGGAGAACGAGGACGCCTTTCCAGCTTCGCAAGGCCGTCAACGCTTCAATGACGAGGGCGCACAAGAGAATCGGCGCGACACGAGAGCGGGCGTGAACACTCACAATTTACCCGAGCATGCTCCTCAACAGGCGCACCCCCCACTGTCGGGCGCAGGGCTGAAGCACAGCACCGCCTGGAACCTCGATCCTCAACACGAGCAGACCCCGCCTCCTGTTCTTTCCCTGCGCTCACTCGAAGTCAATCGGGGCTCAACGCAGATCCTCAAAGGAATCGACCTCGATATCTTCCCCGGGGAAATGATCGCCCTCCTCGGAGCGAACGGATCAGGAAAGACAACGCTCCTGCGCAGCCTCGTCGGACTCGAGAAACCCGCTTCGGGCACCATCCATGTCCACGGCGAAGAACTTACGGGCTGGAATCGGCCCCGGAGTCTGCGAAAAGCGGCGACCCTCGTCACTCAGAACCCCGAGCACCAGTTCGTCACCTCCAGCGTGCGCAATGAACTCGCCCATTCCATGAGGCTCGCGAGACACCCTCAGGAACGGATCGACCAGGTCATCGCCTCACTTCTCAAGGAATACGGGCTCAAAGACTTGGCCGAGGACAATCCCTTCACCCTCTCAGGCGGGCAGAAGCGCCGACTGAGCGTCGCAGCCGCATTAACGGTCCCGCGAGACCTTCTGCTCCTCGACGAGCCGACTTTCGGACAAGATGAATATTCGATCGACGCTCTCATGACTCATATGCGCAACTTCGCCCGCAGTGGAGGTTCTGTCCTCTTCGCCACCCACGATCTCGAACTCGCTGCCTCCTGTGCCGACCGGGTCCTCATCCTCTGTGCGGGACGGATCGCAGGCTCAGGTGACACGACAGCGCTTATGGGAAACGAACAGCTCCTCGAATCTTGTGGACTTATTCCCACTCCCCTGGCTCGCTTGTGCGCCTCAGCGCGTCGACGGGGGATTCCTGTGCCCGCATGGACGTCCTGGAAGGACGTTCCCGATCTGAGGACAACTTCAAAGGACCGTCGCCTATGACTCTCATCGATACGCGCGCCCGATCCGATTCTCGAGCGCATCCGAAGCTTGCGGGCTCCTCTTCCCCTCAAGACAGGCTCGAAGACCACGCCCCGAGTGCGCCAGTGCCCCGCTCGTATGTGCTTGCACCACCAGAGCCCGTCATACCGGGCCTTGCAGGCCGCGTCCGATTCGATCCTCTCGCTCCCCTCGTGGCGATCCTCCCCCTCATCGCGCTCACTGGAACCAGCCTCTCTTGGCATCCAGCAGCCCTCATCCTCGCCCTCGTCGCCCCCATGCTCCTCGTCGCTCAAGCTCGACGCGGCTCCCTCAGCCTCCTTTTCCTCCTCCTGTTCATCGTGCTCCTCACCCTCGGCTGTGCGAGCGCGCCCCCAAGCCTGGGCCTCCACGATGACGCGAGCCTGTTCACCGCCTGGCCCTGGTTCTCACCCGAGCATTGGAACTCCGCTTTCAACGTCTCGGCGCGCATTGGCGCAATCCTCGCGCTCATCCTCCTCGCAGGCCTCTTATCCGATCCTTCAGACACGATCCGCGCCTTCGTTGTGCACCTGCGCATGCCCACAAGAATCGGGCAGGCCGGAATCGCGGCCCTCGGATTCGCAAAGCTCCTGCGCCGCGAGCACCGTGCGATCCGCGAAGCCCACCTCCTTCGCGGCTCCAGCTTCGATCTACCCATCCTCGAAACGGGGCTGCGATGGCTCAGATCCGCTCCCGCTCTCATCGCCGGAGCCATCCGCCACGCGGAAAGAGTCTCCATGTCCATGGATGCTCGCGCCTTCGGAGCCTACCCCCGGCGAACTGAACGCTCCGACTTTTCCTGGCGCCGACGCGACACGCTCCTCCTCATCTGCGCCTTCACCGCCACCGTCGTCCTCGTGAGATTCATGTGGGACTCCGGCTTCGTCTTGACCCCCACTCGCTCCTGAAAACTCATGACACCACCAATCACACTCTCACAGCTCCTACGCCCCGTCCGCGTCCCACTCGCGGCGGTCTTCACCTGCGGTTTCCTCTCCGCAGGCTTCACTCTTCTGTCCCCCATCGCCGTTACCCGCCTCGCAACTGAAGCGCTCGAAGCCTCTTTGAGCACCGAAGAGATCTGGTTCTGGCTCTCGATGATCCTCCTCGGATTGGCAAGCGCCCACATCCTCTCCCACGGGGCGACCGGATACGCGCACTACATCGAGTTCCGATTCCGGCGCGACCTTCGCGAACGCATCTCCCGTCATGTCAGCGCCCTCCCCTTAGGCTGGTTCGTCAAGGAATCCTCGGGCCGAGTGCGCACAATCATTGCCGAGGATGTCACGAAGATCCACACGATCATCGCCCACCTGGGGACCGACCTCGGTGCCGCCCTCGGCACTCTCCTCCTCGGCTCGATCTACCTGTTCTCCCTGTCCTGGGCCTACGCCCTCATCATCATCGCCTGGGTCCTCATCTCCTTGACGATCTTCACGATCGCCATGATGTTCACCCCCGCCTCCGGGATCGCGGAGTTCACCGAAGCGGAAAAGGACCTTGCCTCCTCCACCGTGGAAATGGTCGATGGTATCGCCACCGTCAAAGCCTTCGGCCTGTCGGGCACCCTTTTCAAGCGCTTCTCGAACGCCCTCGAGCGCTACACCACTGCCTCCTACGAGTGGATCAAAGGGCCGGGCAAGCCCATGGCGATCCTTCTCGTTCTCATCTCCCCCGCCGGGATGCTCGCCCCCATCATCATCGGCGGCACAGCGCTCGCTTTCATAGGAGTCATCGAGCCCATCCTCATCGTGCCTTTCCTCCTCGTCGGCGTCACACTTCCTGCGGGCCTCGACTCCGTCGTCCCCCTTGTCCACCTCATCGCTCAGGGCCGGGATGCGGCCGAAAGGATCGGCCAGATTCTCGGACTCCCCCAGTTGCCCGAGCCCTCCCATCCCCAATCTCTTGATCCCGAGGCGCCCGCGGAGGTCGTATTCGAGAAGGTCTCTTTCCGCTACCAGGAAGACTCCCCCGAAGTCCTTTCAGACGTCAACGCCGTCTTCCCCGCAGGTCAGGTCACCGCCATCGTCGGTCCTTCAGGGTCCGGCAAGTCGACACTCGTCAAGCTCATCGCCAGATTCTGGGATGTCAACGAGGGGAGGATCCTCATTGGAGGCATCCCCATCACCGAGCTGCCAAGCTCGGCTCTGCTCTCCGAACTCGCCATCGTCCTCCAAGACGGGGGACTCATCGCCGACACGGTGAAGGCGAATATCCTCCTCGCCCGCCCCTCGGCGATCCACGAGGAGGTTGAAGCCGCCGCCCGCTCGGCACGCATCCACGAACGCATTCTCGAACTGCCCGAAGGCTACGACTCCATTATTGGTACCGAGGGGGTTCACCTCTCAGGGGGTGAAGCTCAGCGCGTCGCACTGGCCCGAGCTTTCCTCTCCAACGCGCCAGTGCTTCTCCTCGATGAGGCGACTGCACAGGCCGACCCTCACTCCGAGCGGCGCATTCAAGAAGCACTCGGAGCACTGTCGAGGGGGCGGACCACCATCGTCATCGCCCACCGTTTGTCCACCATCGTTGACGCCGACCAAATCCTCGTCCTCGATTCGGGGCGGATCGTTGAGCGCGGCACCCACGCCGAGCTCCTCGCTCTCGACGGCACCTATGCGGCACTGTGGAAGGCACAGCAATGATCTCTTTGCTCTTCTCGCTCATTGACTCTCCTCGCTCGATGATCATCACGATCGTCTCTCATGTCCTCTCTGGCGCATTCCAGGGACTTGCTCTCGCTCTGCTTGTCCCTTTCCTTTCCTCTTTCCTCGACTCGGGGCGGGTTGAAGCTCGCTGGCTCATCATGGAGCTCCTTGCGATCGGTGCCTCCATGGCCCTGTCGATGATCGGTTCCGTCACGGCCTTCAAAGTCGCGTCCTTCGACATATGCGGAGACCTGATCCGCAAAGTCGGCTCGCGAGTCCAGGCACTGCCCCTGGGCTGGTTCGACGCGAACTCGGCCGGCCGGGTGACGACGGCGACCTCAACGAGCATCTCCCTCCTGTCTCATCTGCCCTCGATCGTTGTGCCTAAACTCGCCTCAATGGCAGGGACGGCCTTCACGCTCCTCCTCGCCGCCCTCATCTACGACTGGAAGATGGCGCTCGCCATGGCGGCCTGCATTCCGCTGTGCATCATTGCCCTACGCCTCCTCGCTCGCAGTGTGGTGCGCGAGCATGCCGCCGAAGAGGCGGCCATGCAGGATCTGAGCACGAGGATCCTCGAGTTCGCCCGCCTCCAGGCGGTTTTGCGTGCCACGGATTGTCTGAAGGACGGGTGGGAGCCGCTGAATCAGAGCTTCGTGCGCGAGCATGAAACGACTCAAAGGGCGGGCCAGGCGAAGGGCCCCGCAGCGTCCCTTTTCCATGCCTCAGTCGTGGCTTCCCTCCTCCTCGCCGTGGGCGTCGCCGCCTTCCAGGTCCTCGGCGGCGTCTTGGAGCCGGGCGTGTTCATCGCCTTGTCGCTCATGGCGGTCCGTTTCGCCGAACCAATCGGGATGCTCGCCTTCTATGTCGATCCCCTCCACGAGGCCCGCGTCGCTCTCGAGGACATCGCCTCGATCGTGCATGCGCCTCTTCTGCCCAAGGTCGATGAATCTCAAGCCCTTGTCCCCGCAGATCCTTTCGACCTCGAGTTCGATCATGTTGATTTCGCCTACGTGGATGGCACTCCCGTCATCGCAGATCTCGATCAGGCTCTGCCGGGTCGCTCCATCACAGCTCTCGTCGGCCCCTCCGGTTCGGGCAAGTCGACTCTTGCTCGTCTCATCGCTCGTTTTTGGGATGTGAATTCCGGTGCGATTCGCCTTGGTGGGCCCGATGTCAGAGAAATCTCGAATGAGGTTCTCATGCAGCGGATCTCGATGGTGTTCCAGGAGGTCTACCTCTTCAATACCTCAATCGAGGAGAATGTGCGGATCGGCCGTCCCACTGCGAGTGACGCGGAACTTGTTGAGGCCGCCGAGCGAGCCGGACTCAGCGAAGTCGTCGAGCGCCTGCCCGAGGGGTGGAAGACCATCGTCGGGGAGGGAGGCTCTGCCCTATCGGGTGGGGAGAGGCAAAGGGTTGCGATCGCTCGTGCTTTCCTCAAGGACTCCCCGGTTCTTCTCCTCGATGAGGCGACGAGCGCCTTGGACGGCGTGAATGAAGCCTCCGTGACCTCCGCTTTGGCGGAGCTGTCCGCGGGACGCTCCGTTGTCGTCATCGCTCATCGTCTCTCCACGATTCGTCGAGCCGACCGCATCCTTGTTCTTCGAGATGGAGCTGTGGAAGCACTCGGCTCGCACGAAGAGCTCTACGAAGCCGGTGGCACCTACCGAGAGTTCTGGGACGACCAGTCACATGTCGAGCGCTGGAGGATTCGAGGCGAGGCACCCCGGGCTTCGCTGTGAGTTCGGGGGCTACGTGGGCTCGCTCAAGGAGCCCAC
>ERZ773042.246-NODE-246-length-40972-cov-51.429284_pt1 | contig 40972 bp, 31 predicted proteins | sample MGYA00511664_ERZ773042 | MGnify/ENA primary metagenome ERZ773042 (study PRJEB29015, sample SAMEA2737984) | human oral metagenome | biome: human oral; feature: human-associated habitat; material: dental | place: China | collected 2036 ... | reverse complement strand
AGATGGTAGCACGCATCTCAACAATAGCAAAGATTACAACTTAACTAACCACTAGGGGCTCCATGACATCGACGGCCCCATGAACCTCGTGATGCCAGGGCGCTCGGGCCTGAGGCCCACGCCGCCGGGGCGGTGTCGCAACCACCAACCTACACGAACTCACGAAGCCTCTTAGTTGGGGCAGCCAACTGCAGAGCTACTCCGAGCTGCGGAAAGGCGATCTGGTAGCTCATCCAGCCCGATTTAATCATCTTGGGTAGACGCAAGCAGCACAGGCGTATAGACGAGGTCGAAAAAACCTCAAGAGAGTTGGGCTTGACGGGCACTCGCGGGAGCTCGCGTCGGTGTTGTCTGGTGGTGAGAGACAACGTTGTTAGGGCCAATCGGTTTTGCGCGTGCCATGTTCAAGCATACTGACGTATTGTACGCCGACGAGCCGACGGCTTCGCTCGACAAAGCCAACCGCCAGATGGTCATCGACCTTATACGCCAGCGTGCTAGCGAGGGGACGACCGTCATCATTGCGACCCATGACGACGATCTGGCAAAGATTGCGGACGCAAACTTTGCCATGGGAAGTTCCGCAGGATAGCTCTCATGACATCAGCTGCGGCTGCGCCAGCTGCCCGCAGCATCGCACTCGATGCCACTTGGTGTTACAGGAACCGGCAAATGTGTGGTGTCGGGGAAGCGGGTGCCACCCGGCGGCACCCGGCGGCACCTGGTGGCACGCCTTGAGGCTGCGCTCCACTTGGTGTCGCCGGGTGCATGGACAGGGCGCCGCGCGTAAGGCGGTGGGCTCGCAGGCCCCCTAATCCTGCCTAGCCCCTGCTAGTGGGTGTCGTGCCCCCAGGCCCGTCTTTGGCGTCGCCGCCCCTGTTGCCCTGCGATCCTCCGGGCGGGTTCGTCGTCCCCGTTGGAGCGGTCGGGCCGCCGCCGCTGGTCGAACCGTCGCTACTACCGGTCGGGCTGCCGCCAGCGGATGGGCCAGCGGGCCTTCCTATGCTGCCGGAGACGTTGCTGTACGTTATGCCGTCAAGCGTGACGTCGATCGAATTCGATCCGACCTTCAGTGTGTACGTCCTTCCTTGTTCGACGCCAGGGGCGCTTACCAGCACGCAAGCAAAGCTCTTCTGCGCCACGTAGCTGCAGAGTACCTTGCCCGAGGAGTCGCTCAGGGTGACGGTGTCGCCGGCATTTCCGCTAGCGGAGATGAGCATGCTGCCTTGCGTGGATGAGTTACCAAACCCCTCGGCCATGCCGGTCGAGCCGAGTGCCACCACTGTGCCACCCGTGATGGTAGCCCTGGAGCCGTCCCCGTAGTCGATCGCTGAGTCGCCATCGCTCGTGGGCCCACTCACGTAGACCTCGCCGCCGCTCACCTCAAGTGCGCCGTTGGAGTCGAGGCCGTCACCATCTGCCTTGACCGTCAGGGTTCCGCCGGTTATGAGCAGGTAGGCTGACTCGTCGGCGCCAGCCGCCATGCCGCCCCTACCTCTCTGGGGAGGCGTACTGTCACCTTGGCCACCCTGGGGTGGCGCGCCGTTGCCTTGGCCACCCTGTCTGCCTTGTGGAGGCGTACTGTCGCCCCCGCCACCCTGATCTTGGGCCGGGCTCTCCTGCCCGCCCGTCATCTGCCCGCCACCTGACGTGCCCGGCCTGTCGGAGCCGGTGGCATTGTTCTTGGAGGAGTCATCGTCCGTGTCGGAGGAGCTGTCCGAGTCATTGGGGTCGCCCGAGGCGTTCACCCCATCGTCGCTGGCCACTACGTCCTGCGTCCCGCCGGCAATGGTGACGCGCGCACCCTCAAGGCCCTCGTTGCTCTTGGTGACGGTGATGTTGCCGCCGTTTATGGTAAGGTCACTCTCGGCATGCAAGCCATCGTCGCCTGCAGAGACCGTGATGGTGCCGCCGTCGACACGCAGCACGTAGTTTGCGTCGAACCCGTCGCTCTCTGCGGTGATGTCGAGGCTGCCACCAGCGACATAGATGTAGCCGAGCTTCGAGTTCTCGTCGTTTTTCGCGTGGATGCCATCGGTGTCTGCATGTAAGGTATAGCTACCCCCAGCGATGCGTACCGAGTCGTTTGCCTGGATGGCGTGCTTTGCTGCGGTGACCGTTGCGCTGCCCGAGGCCAGCACCAAGTCATCCTTGCAGACGATGCCATTGCCCCCTGCGCTCGAGACCGCAAGTGAGCCACCTCCGTTCACGGTTAGGTCGGATCTGGAGAAGACGGCGCCATCGATCGCGCTGTCATCTGCGGCTGCGTAGGCGCCGCTGGTCGCCAGCGTGTTCTCGCTGCCGTCGGCTAGGGTGAGAAAGACCTTGTCGGCCTTGGCCACATGGAGAGCGGCTGAGTTCGCGCTGGTCACAGTTGCGCCACTGAGCACGAGCTGCACCTTGTCCGCCTCGCTGGCCTCGACCTTGATCTGCCCCTCGCTCAGCGTGCCGGATATGAGGTAGGTTCCAGCCGCCGTGATGGTGACGGTGTTCCCGCTCACGGTCGCTCCGTCGCCCGTGACGGTCGTGCCTCCGTCCGAGAGGGCTATCCTTGTCGCCTTGGACTCGTCGTAGCTCCCATCGAGATCGCGGTCGCTGAAGGCACCCGAGACGTCTATCGTTTGAGCGTACTTTGTCGAGACCGATGGGGCGGCGGCAGTCGACGCGTCGCTTGGCGTGGACGTGGCCGATAGGGTCGAGCCCGTCGAGCAGGCCATGAGCGGCAGCGTCGTCAGCGAGAGGGCAAGTCCACAGCTAACGGTACGGTAGAGCAAGCCGTTTGCTCTCTGTTTGCTAAATCTCATCGTTTGACACCTCCTGGTGGGTGATGGCTATCTCGAGGTTGCCGTTGCGGCAGCGTAGCTCGTCTATCATCTTGCGCTCGCATCCGAGCGACTTGAGGTCCATGTCATAGGTGAGCTTGTAGAGGCTTCCCATGCCCGTTGTCTTCACCGAGGCCAGCTCGTGGCGGGTCGTGTACCTCTCGATGCAGTCATCAAGGAGGTCGAAGCGCTCAAGCTCCTCGGGCACGGTGATGCGCAGCGTGCGTGCGGTGTCAGAGCGGGCAAGTCCCAGGCCCGTGAGCTGCAGAACAAGGTTCATACCGCCAATGAGCACGGTGACGAGAACGGCAAGGACGACGTAGCCCATGCCACACACCAGACCGACGCACATAGACAGGAAGATGAAGGCGATGTCACGCGCCTTGCCCGGCACGCTCCTGAAGCGCACCAGGCTGAAACCACCCGCGACGGCGACGCCAGCGCCTACGTTGCCATTCACCATCATGATCACGACGGCGACAATGGCAGGCAGCGTCGCCGTCGTGATGACGAAGCTGCGGGTGAAGCGGCTGCGGAAGCAGTAGGTCCATGAGAGCGCGAGGCCCAGGACCATGGCACTCACGACCGAGACGAGAAAGGCTGTGTAGGAGACGGTGGTCGTGGTTGAGCTGGAGAACAGTGAGTCGAACATCTTGAGGCTCCCTTCGTGAGACTGGCCCAGGATCGGGCGGTTGCCGTCGAGTGATGTTCGGGATGGGGCTCGTCGTGGGACCTGGCGGGCGGCCCGGCTCCCGAGCGCAGGGGTACCTGAGCAAACGAGGCTACCTTATCCGAGTCCCAGACGATGGGCCTCTCGATTGCCTGCTGAAGGAGCCACGCGCTGCAGTACTTCGAGAACGAGACCCTGTGGATGTGCTCAGAGGCGAGAAAGCCGACCATCCAGAGGGGAAGGGCGCCGGCGCACTTGAGCTCCATCAGGCTCGTGGTCTCATCCAAAAGCAAACGTCCCTCGCAGTTGCCCTTAAGCGTCACCTCCTCCCAGCGGCAGCGCACGCGCCTGTCGAGGGTGATGCGAAAGTCCTGGTTGGCCATGTCGTAGTATGCCTCGCGATCGCAGATGATGAGCATCGCGGGCCGGAGGTCCTCATACATGGATGCTGTGAACGCGATCTCGCGCTCTATCTGGCTTGTTGGGATCTTGCTGCCGCGTAGTACCGCATCTGCGGCCGCAAGTGGTAGCGTCACACGTCGCTTGTAGACCACGCCATCGAACTTCTTCTTGAGCTCGAGGAACACCAAGGTTGTGTCGCATGCCTCCCGGTAGCTGCGAATACGCAGCTTCTCCTTGTAGGCGGGTCTCTCGGACGAGCGCCTTGCTAGCAGGTGCGTTGGGGTGTCGTAATAGAGGCTTCTCACGGTGGAGGGCCCATGGACGTCTGGCCTCATGTGGGAGGCCATGAGTATCTTGAGCCGTGAGCGTTGCCTGCTGGTCAGATGGTATTTTGCCTCGTAGCGCCTGAAGACGGTCTGTGTCATGGCTACCTCCTCACCGAATGCATCGGGTGTTGGTAGGGGGTAGTATGCACTCTCGGTCTTTAAGATATCCAAAAGAATAAGACCTCCCATAAAAGGGAGACGTCCATCGGCCAAAGCTGAAAATGCAGTCGGAGCTGTGCGTCCTTGAGGCTGATGCGACAGGACTTGGATTTACGGCACGCTGAGCTGGCGCCAAGCCGAGACATACGCCGCACCAGCTGCGGACAGCCGACCGCGCCACAGCTATACTAAGAATATGCGCCATATGTGTCAAAAAATATCAACAAGGCGGAATGGAACGGAGGCACATGCGCATCAAACGTGACAAGTACCTCGATGACCTCAAGCTACGCATGGGCAACGGCATGATCAAGGTCATAACGGGCATCCGTAGGTGTGGAAAGACCTATCTTTTGTTTGAGCTCTTTGGCGCCTACCTGCGAAGCCTTGGTGTTGACGAGGCGCACCTGATAGAGATCGCCCTCGATGACGACCAGTTTGAGGCCCTACGAGATCCCAGGGCGCTCTCCCACCACATCAGGGAGAGGGTCGCAGATGACGACGGGCAATACTACGTCCTTCTCGACGAGGTTCAGTATGCCATGAGCAGTGAGGAGCTAAAGGACAAGGATAGTCCCCCAAGGCTCTACGGGGTGCTCAATGGCCTGCTGCACATGCGCAATGTCGATGTCTATGTGACCGGCAGCAACTCGAAGTTGCTGTCAAGTGACGTTATGACCGAGTTTCGTGGGCGGGGCGATCGGGTGCACGTGCGCCCATTCTCCTTTGCCGAGTTCATGCAAGCATACGAGGGCGACGTCTATCATGGCTGGGCCGAGTACGTGACGTACGGCGGCATGCCGCTCGCGTGCGCCATGAGGTCTGACGAGCAGAGGGCCAGGTATCTGGAGGACCTATTTGCCGAGACGTATATGAAGGATATCATCGCCCGAAACGGGATCGTCAAGACCCAAGAGCTCGACGATCTCGTTGACGTGCTCGCCTCCTGCATCGGCTCCCTCACCAACCCCTCGAGGATCGAGGCGACGTTCAAGAGCGAGCTGCACTCGGACATCTCACGAAACACTATCTATACTTATATAGAGTACCTAAAGGACTCATTCCTTATCGAGGAGAGCGGGCGCTTTGACGTGAAGGGACGCAGGCATATTGGCAGCCCAAGGAAATACTACTTTGAGGACATAGGACTGCGCAACGCCCGCCTTGGGTTTCGTCAGGTGGAGGAGACCCATATCATGGAGAACATCGTCTACAACGAACTGTGCCTGCGTGGGTATGTCGTCGATGTCGGCGTGGTGGAGAAGCGCGTGCGTGATGGAAAGGGAAGGCAGGTCCGCAAGCAGCTCGAGTGTGACTTTGTGGCAAACAAGGGGAGCGAGCGACTCTATGTGCAGTCTGCCTTCCAGATTCCCACGCGAGCCAAGGAGGAGGCCGAGAAGGCATCGCTTCTCGAGGTCGCAGACAGCTTCAAGAAGGTGGTCCTCGTGCGTGACGTGCTAAAGCCCCGCTGGGACGAGAACGGCATCCTCACCATGAGCGTCTATGACTTCCTGCTCGACCCGAACAGCCTGAGGCTCTGAGCCCCCGCCAGCGCGAGGCTCTGCGGCGCTGGCGGAAGCTCGCGCTTGCGTGAGCGCGGGGCCTGTGGTCGGCAGGCGCCTGCGGCGGGCGGGAACTGCCGCAGGTCGCGAGCCGCGCCCTTACGCTGCCTTGAAGTTGTAGATGGGCTTGAGCACCTCGATGACGTCTACGGACTCGTTCACGGGGCCAATGATGTCCTTGAGCGACTTGTAGGCCATGGGTGCCTCGTCGATCGTGGACTCGCTGACGCTTGTGGTGTAGACGCCCTCCATGCTGTGGCGATACTCGTCCATGTTCAGCTGCTCGCGGGCTCGGGTGCGGGACAGGACACGACCGGCGCCGTGTGGGGCCGAGAAGTTCCAGTCGGGGTTTCCTCTGCCGCGCGCCAGGATGGACCCGTCGCGCATGTTGATGGGGATGAGCACGAGCTCGCCCTCGTGTGCGGCTATGGCTCCCTTACGCAGGATCATCTCGTCCGTGTCTATGTAGTTGTGGATGGTGTGGAAGGCCTGGCTTCCCTCCAAGCCGGTCAGGCTGAGGATCTCGTTGGCCATGACCTCGCGGTTGCGTCGCGCAAAGGCCTGGCAGATCTCGATGTCATGCATGTAGGAGTCAAAGTACGTCCCATAGAGCCAGCAGAGGTCGGCCTCCACGTCGGGTTGCCTCTCCGTCCAGTGCAGCTCCTTGAGTGCGGACTGGATCTCCTTGCGGCGTCCCGCCGCCTTGTACTCGGCGATGAGCGCGTCGCGCTTGGCGAAGTACTCCTCCTTTCCCCTGTGCAGGTCCACCGCGAGGCCTTGGTAGTACTCGGCCACCTGCTTGCCCAGGTTGCGACTGCCAGAGTGGATGACCAGGTAGTGCGTCCCGTCGGCAGAGGCGTCTATCTCGATGAAGTGGTTGCCGCCGCCGAGCGTGCCAATGGACCTCCCGATGCGCTTCGCGTCCCTGAGCATCCGGTAGCACTCAAGCTCCAGGAGGTTGAAGCGCTCCTTGCGGCCCTCCCATACGTGCTTGCCGGAGGGCACCTTGTGGCAGGCCTCATCGAACGCCTTCATGTCGATGTCGCCCTTGCCAAGGTTGACCGTGTACATGCCGCAGCCGATGTCGACGCCCACGACGTTGGGGACCACCTTGTCCTTCACGGTCATGGTGGTCCCGATGGTGCAGCCGGCACCCACGTGTACGTCGGGCATGATGCGTACCTGGCAACCTTCCGTGAACTTGGTGTCGCACATGGTGCGCACCTGCTCGATGGCCTCGTCCTCCACGACTGTGGCGAAGCACTTCGCCGTTGCGTAGCGTCCCTCTATCTCAAACATTCCTTTTCCTCCTTCCCATTAATTGTAGGCAAAGTTTGCCTGGCGCGCGCCTGCTTTGCCATACCTCTACATGGAGAGAGACGCGCACACCATACCTACCGTAAACAGTGCCACGCCGCAAAGGCCGGCGACCAGCCAGCTTTTGCGGCGGTGCCCCGTCGGGTCGATGAGGCTCCCAGCTGCTACTAAAAGCACGGGAACCAGGCAACAAACGATGCAGCTGCCGCCGATACGCTGCAGTGGGGTGATGGTTTGCATCGTGTCCAGGGCCTGCCCTGCGTTCTCGCTCGCCATGGTACCGGCCATAACGCTGACAAGGTTATTCATAAGGTGCATCAGCATGGGTAGGACCAGATTGTTCTTCTTGACTATCAGGTAGCTTAGTAGTGCTCCCAGGATAGCCGTGGAAAGGAACCTGAGCGCGCTCAGGTGGAAGAGGCCAAAGAAGACGCCCATAATCAGGATGATGAGCCAATCCTTCTTAAGAGAGCGCAGGTGCGAGAGAATCGCACCACGTTGGAGTGCCTCCTCGCATATGGCGGGCATGATCGCAACGATCAGCACCATGACAGGGAGGCTTTGTCCCGTATAGAGAAAGTCATGGAGCTCTTTGATCTCCGGCATCGATTGGGGAAGCAGTATGAGGGAGACGTGGGTGGCAAATACAGAGAGCATCAGCCCCGACAGGCAAAGGAGAAGCACGCCACCCAGCTCACGAAGGGTAGGCCGCTTGAGGGGGAACACCTCTTTCAGGGACGTCTTGTGAAGGAGCGCCGTGCCCACGGCCAGCGCGAGAAACGCCAGCTCTGTGAGGATGAGGCCCGTCCGGCCCAAGCTCGCTTGCAGGGGGGCGAATAGCCAGATTTCCAGCACGAGCACTATGGCCTCGAGTGCAAACGCGCCCCACGGCCGCCATTTCTCTTGGTTAGACAGTGCAATCATGGATGTCCCCTCTATTATGGTCGTAGGTAGTCTTGGTGCAGGGAGAGGATATATCGCGTCCTCGTGCACGTCAACAGGGCGTCTGCTCGAGGAGTCTTTCGAAACGTGGGGCTGTTCGGTTGGCCGGAGGGCGCGGAGCAACCACCCGCCAGGCTGCGGGGCACTTTGGGAGATGGCCCAACTGGGCAAACGCGCCCGGGGAACCACCCGCCGGGCTGCGGGGCGGTTCCGCATGCGCTCCTGGCACTCCTTTGCCCCTTGGGGCGCCCTTGCTCCCTTGCCCCTTGGCGGGTGATACAATCGGCATGCAAGAAGGCGTCGTATGAAACGCTGCCCCTACGATGACGTTATCACTGTACTTGGCGGTTGGCAGTCGCAGGGGCGGGCGGGGTCGGTTGCCGCTCGCCTAGGGTTTTTCCAGAGAGGGTGTACATGTTCGACGTTCTGCGCGCATATGCTCCGGCCATCGTGTTTGGGGGACTCTTCGTCCGCTCGTACCTTCGTGAGCCTCGGCAGTTCCGCAACGCCCTCTACCTGCTTGCGGCAGTAGGGTGCGCGCTTGCCTCGAGCATCGTGATGCTTAGAGACCAGATCTGGCTGATACTGCTCGTTGTCGCGCTCGTCATCCTCTTTCCCCTCCTTGCGTCCATTCTTCTGATAATGAACGGGGTCATTGTGCTGAGGAGAGAGGGCCTTTCTCTGGCAAGCCTTTTGCCCATCCTGCTTGCCGTGTTCATCGTCGCGCTCTACGTGAGCTTTCCCCTTACGGTGGACTTCAATGGGCCAAGGTGGCTCATGGCGATCGTGGCGCTCTTCGTGTTTGAGGGCCTGTGGTTCTCGTTCACGCTCGTGGCGCTCCTTCTCTACTCCTGGCTCTATCGCACCCTGCCTCGAAAGCGCGTGTACGACTACATCATCATCCACGGAGCTGGACTTTCGGGCGACAGACCCACGCCGCTTCTGGCCGGACGGCTCGACAAGGGCATTGAGCTGTGGCGTCGTCAGGACAAGCGCGGGCGGATCGTCGTCTCGGGTGGGCAGGGGGCAGACGAGGTGGTCTCAGAGGCCGCAGCTATGCATGCCTACCTTGTGCGCAACGGTGTCCCCGCAGAGGCGATTCTCGACGAGGATCGCTCAACGACCACGATGGAGAACCTGCGTTACTCGAGGGACCTCATAGATAGTCTGGCGCAGGGGAGTCCATATCGCTGCGTCGTGGTCACGAGCGACTTTCACGTGTTTCGCTGCGTCGAGTATGCCCACAAGCTTGGGATTGCCGCCGATGGGGTGGGCAGCAAAACGAGTGGGTGGTACTGGCCGACGGCCTTCATCCGTGAGTTCGTGGCCATCACGAAGGCCCATCCAAGTCCCTATATTGGTATTGCAATCTTGTGGGTCCTCGCCAATTTCATCCGATAGGAGAGGGCATCTCCCGGGTGTCGCCTTACGCCTGGTAGAATACGTGACGACTGCGGTGCGAGCACGAGAGAGCTGCGGCGCGGGCGGGACGGGCGCGAGAGAGCTGCGGCGCGGGCGCGAGCGAGACGAGCGTGAGCGAGACGGGCGCTGGCGCCACTGGCGGCTGGCAGCTGGGTCGGCGGCCGGACCGGCAGCCTGGTTGGCAGCTGGTCGTCGGGCGGGCCATTGGGAACAAGGGGCTATCGTGAGGAGCGTACTTATGGGTGGCAGTGGCAGTGAATCAAAGACGATCGAGACCTATCCCTTTGCGGTCACGTTGAACCTGCACGCACGCTTTATGCCCATGGATCGGGGCGTCTTTGAGGATGTCTTGGATGAGACTTTGAGGTTACACGAGCTGGGAGAGGTGAGTGGTGGCGGGACACTGCTGTCCGATTCGGGAGAGATCGAGGAGTGTGACATCGAACTCTGCCTGCGGGATGGATCGCCCGAGCTCATCTCGATGATTGGCGGGCTTATCAATGCTATGGGGGTGCCCAAGGGGTCGAGACTGCTGTGGGACGGGGAGGATGGCGAGCCCGGGGAGCTCTTGGTGGGGCAACAAGAGGGGCTTGCCCTCTACCTGAACGGTACCGACCTTCCCGATGAGGTCTACCAAAACTGCGACGCCAACGTTATGATTGACCACCTGGTGAGGTTGATGGACGGCATCGGCTCCTACTACAGCCATTGGGTCGGTCCGACAAAGACGGCTCTGTACTTCTACGGAACTAGCTACGAGGGCATGCTGGCGGCCATCCGTGACTTCTTGGACGAGTATCCCCTGTGCCAGCGATGCCAAGTTGTACAGATCGCGTAGACCAGAGGGCGAAAATTACGCAGGCCGCAAATCTCACAGACCTTGGAGGGAAGAGCCATGGTGGGTTCGTCTGGGTCGGCTCGCGATGGACACGAGCTGCTTCCTGAGGAGGCGCAGACCCCCCTTGAGAAGGCGTTGGCCAGCTACATCAAGAGCTACTTTGACTGGGATCTGGTGTGGGAGGAGCTGACCGCCTGCTACGGCAGGCCCCCTGACGAGCTCGACTCGCCAGAGGAGTTTCTGGATGGTGGTCTGTCCAAGGCGGTCGCGGCTCTTGCCGGTGATGCCGTTGCGTGCGACGTGAGGCGCTTGGTTACTCTCCTCATGCCGTGCAGCCTCTCTTCCTCGGACTTCCGGAGGAGCTATCATGCGACCGCATTTTGCTACCATGCCGCCGACATGATCAATGAGATCTGCTCCTACGTCAGGCTGATGCAGCATGGGAAGAGCGTCGAAGAGCTCCTTTACCTCGACCCTGACGCGTATCTGGAGGGGAGTTCTCGTGCCTTGGCCCTAGAGATTGACAAGGGTAACCAGCGGATCATCGGAACCATGGAGGATATGATCCTGAAAGACAACGGCGCGGCTCTCCTTTCCTACTCCGTTATAGAGGCGATCATCATCAGCGGAAACGGCAGGCTAATGGAGTTGTTGGGACAGCTGCTTGTTAGCGCGCGACTGCAGGAGGGTCTGCGTCAGGCGATACTGGAGAGCGCTGATGTCGGTCGCCTCGAGACATTCATCTACCTTTTCAGGCTGTGCATCGACGAGGATCTGTTTCGCTACAGCAGCGCCGTGCGTGCGTTCTTGCTGTGGACGGGCCTTGACCGGAAGGGTCTGAGCCAGTCGCGGCTGCGTCAGCTGGTCGCGCTGGCCTACGAGTGCCTTGTTGACAGGGACAGTCGTGCACGGTGTATGGCGAGCTCCAACCCCCTTGAGCTGTACCTGGGCCTTTGGGCGGATGGCTGCGAGGATGCGACAGGGGCGGATCGTGCGGTCGAGGAGCTGCTCTGTGACGAGTGCACGCACAGGCGGCTTGTGGGCTGGTACCTTGTGTGGCGTCGGGAGGATGAGCTGCCTCACCACGCCGATCGCTATCGACATGCCTTGGCCTGCGCGCATCTCGACGAGCGCGACGATGAGGTTCTCGCCTGGCTGGTCTTGAACCTGGCCTGTACCTATCAGGCAATCGAGGCGCGCATCCGCTCCACAACGCCCGTATTGTGCGAGGTAGAGCCGCTGCCGAATCGGGCCCTCCCCCCGTCTCGTGGCGAGCGTCTTGCCCAGTTTTTGGGACTCAAGGAGCTTGCCATCCACATTGGGAGCAGAAAGCGCCGCTTTCGCAGCTTGCCGTTTCTCTCTATCGAGAGTGACCTGTCCAGCGAGCCGGTGCTGAACTGCCTTATCAGCCTTGCGGCCCATGACCTGGATGACAAGATGGTCTCTGAGCTCTACGCAATGAGGAACATGTTTTCGGCCGACCAGCGAAGGGCCATCTACATCAATCTGCTGGATGCTGAGCACAGCGCGGCGCACCGCCTGTGCCTCTACGATGCGCTGCGAGACAGAAGCTCCACGACGCGAGAGTACGCCCTCGCCCGACTTGACCGCTGCAGGACAAGTGCGGAGGATGTGATCCGTGTCTGCGGCGCGCTCGGTTCCAGGCATGCCGGTTTCAGGAAGCGGGCACTGTCCTACCTTGCTCGGCAGGAGGTCTCCCTGCGACAACAGGCCGTCGAGTGCCTGCTTCCGGGCAACAGCCTTCAACTGCAGGCGGCCATCGAGCTCATGCTCAATGATGAGGCTCTCAGCTCTGCGAACAAGGAGCACATTGCGAGGCTGAGAACCCAAGACCTCCCGGCCCAAACCAGGGTCCTGTTGGGCCAGCTCGCAGACGGAGGCGTGGGCGCACCTGCCTCTGGACAGGGACCTTCGGCCGAGGACGGATACGGCCTCTTTGACAGGGGCGTGGTCGAGAAGGTACAGGATACCCTTTCGCGCGGTTCGGCGCTCGTGCCAAGGGCCATGCCTGCTGACGCAATGTCGCAGGATATGCCTGCTGACGCACGTGAGAGGGCCCGCTTGCGCGTTCGGAGGAAAGAGCGGCTCTCGAAGGCTGAGCTGATGGCGCTTCTCATGAGTGACGACGAGGTGTTTGAGGTGCTCGACAGGGTGCGCGCCGTCTTTGAGGCGCACGGGGACTTTGAGTACAAGACCGTACGGGATGACGGGACTCCCGTGTGGGTGCGGCTTGGAGATGCCACGTTCTACAGCCTGCCGCTGCGCGCGCCCGAGCGAGGCGAGGGAGCAACTCCAGCCAACGACGCAGTTCCACGCGACGGCGCGGCCAAGGCGTCCGGCGCGCAGGATGCCATCGCTCTTCAGCGTAGAATTCCCCTCTATGATGAGTTCAGGCGGGCGCTTGGTGACTGTCTTGTGGATAGCGTCAAGATGCTCATGCTCTGCTACCGGTGCCTCATAGAGCGAACGGAGGCGTGGGAGTGGGCGCCAGAGTACAGGCGCGAGCCTTGGTTCGTGCGCATTGAGGGTCAGCTGGCTCCGAAGCTGCGCGAGAGGGCACAGGCAAGGTACGGCACACTCTTCTGGCAGCTGCGCGACGTCGTGCGCCTGTTGCTTGACGTGTCCGTGCTGGCGCGTGATGCCCCAGCTGCCCAGGGCCTGTACGACGCCGCGTTTGTGCTCTACTTTAGCATGCGGGACGCCATCGGCCCCTCCCGTCTTTGGTGTCCCTATCTCGTGAAGGTCGAGGGCAAGAAGGAGTCGGCCTACGACGAGTTTCTTCCCTTCGCCATTCTTGCCAGACACGGCATGGTGGGCTTCTACCGAGACGTCCTCAATCGTCTGAGCTTGCCCGGTGCTGGACAGCCATACGACAGCCAACCAGGAGCCACTGGCCGCTCGGAACACGACGAGCGCTTTGCCAGGTGGTTTATGGCGGAGTATGCCTTCGAGTCTGGCTCTGGCTTTCGCGTTGACTCCCTTTCCCTTGAGCAGTATGCGTGGGCGGTCGACCTGGGGCTCATTCCCCAGAATTGCCTGTGTCAGTGGCTGCTGTATCCCCATGCCGACAGGAGTGGCTGCATGAGCGTCCTGAGCGGCCTCTCGAAGACGGCCCGGGGCAGGGAGCTGTCCGCGCGCCACCCATGGATCGTGCCTCTTGCCGACAGGATCATCCATCGCATGGTCGACGTCGAGGCCCTGCGAGGCGAGATGCCCACGGGCACATCGCGCAGCTGTTATGGGATCATGCGCGTGGAGGGTGTGGAGCACTTTTGCAGGCTGCTCGTCGCGCTCGGCAAGGAGCGCTTCCACCAAGGCTATGAGTTCGCATGCGAGCTCACCAAGCGAGAGACCCTAAGCTTTTTGCTGAGGCACTGCTATCCGGCCGCTGGTGACACTCCCCAGACGCTGAGGTCTCTGGCGCGGGGTGCAAACGTCAGGGACAGGCGCCTTGTTGAGGCGGCCATGTACGCCCCCCAGTGGGCGGGTGTCATCGAGGGGGCGTTGGGGTGGGAGGGGCTTCGGAAGGGCGTCTGGCTCTTCCACGCCCATGTGAGCGAGGCCTTCTCGGCAGAGAAGGAGACAGAGGTCGCCGTCTATTCTCCCATACCGCCCAGGCGGTTCAACGACGGCGCCTTCGACGTCGGGTGGTTCAAGGACGTCTACGCCACGTTAGGTGCCGAGCGATTCAAGGTTCTATATGAGTGCGCCACGTACATCTCCTCGGGCTCTCTTACCCACAGGCGCTCGCAGCTGTATGCCGACGCCATCTTAGGAAAGCTCGACCGCGACGAGACGGAGCGCCAGATCGAGGAGGAGCGGCACAAGGAAAAGCTGAGGGCCTATGCCCTCATCTTGCTGGATGAGGCAGACGGGGATGCCGACCTCCTGCACCGCTACGAGTTCATACGCGCCTTTGAGAGGGAGGGGCGTCGGTTTGGTGCCACGAGGCGGGAAAGCGAGAAGAGGGCCTGCGCGGCCGCCCTCGAGAACCTCGCGCAGACCGCCGGGCTTTCCGACGTCAATCGCCTGATCTGGAGGATGGAGGCCGCCAAGCTACGGGAGATCCGTCCGCTCATGGAAGGGCGCGTGATCGCGGGCTTCTCGGTGTGCCTTGCCATCGATGGGGACGGCGTGGCGCGTGTCCTGGTGCGCAAGAAAGACAGGACGCTCAAGCATGTTCCTGCCACGCTGCGGAAGGATGCGTATGTGGCCCTGCTCAAGCAAAGGGTGAGGGAGCTCAAGGAGCAGCTGGCCAGAAGCAGGGCGACTCTTGAGGCGGCCATGGTGGATCGACTGACCTTCGAGGGCGGCGAGCTGCTCGACATCCTGAAACATCCCGTTATCGCGCCGATGCTTGGGCGCCTCGTGTGGGCCTGTGGGCAAGGCGTCAGGGGGTTTGCGAGCCTGGAGGCTGGTCGTCTGGCGTTTTGCGACGAGGAGGGACAGCTGAGCTATGCCAAGCCCGACGAGACGTTTCGTATCGCCCACCCCCACGACCTGCTGGCTGGTGGCGTCTGGGCGGCCTACATGCGCATGACCTGCGAGCAAAGGATAGTCCAGCCCTTCAAGCAGGTATTTAGGGAGTACTACCCCATAACGGGAGACGAGCGGCGCGAGAGGATTGTGTCGCGGCGATACAGCGGCCACCAGGTGCGGGCTACGAGGGCAGTCGCCCTCCTGAAGGGTCGGGGATGGACCGTCGATCACGAGGAGGGCCTGCAGAAGGTCTGCTATGGCGAGGGCGTTATCGTGAGGATGTATGCGATGGCAGACTGGTTCTCGCCGGCGGACGTCGAGGCGCCGACCTTAGAGACGATACGGTTCTTTGGGCGCGCGAGCGGCGAGCCCATCGAGCTCGAGTCGGTGAGTCCCGTGCTGTTCTCCGAGGTGATGCGTGATATCGACCTGGTCGTGAGCATCGCCTCCGCAAGTGGCGTGGACGTTGGGGCCAGCCCCTCCACCATCGAGATGCGCAGGTCCATCGCGGGGGAGCTCGTCTCCCTCATGGGACTGGGCAACGTGGAGCTCGTTGGGAGCTACGCCAAGGTCAGGGGTACCTTGGGACACTACTCGGTGCATCTGGGTTCGGGCACCGTCCATGTCGAGGGAAGGGGTGTGGCGGTCATCGTGCCCGTCCACTCCCAGCATCGGGGACGGCTGTTCCTGCCGTTTGCGGATGACGACCCCAAGACCGCCGAGGTCATGTCAAAGATCGTACTCCTGGCCAAGGATTACAAGATCAAGGACCCCACAATCCTTGCGCAGATACGCAAGGGCGACGTGGGGCAAGTTGATTTGGACAGCTGAGAAACCGTTCTGCCTGCAAGGAAAGGTCGCCGCGCGTGGAAGGGCCGCCTTGGCTCGCACTGCCAAGTGACTCTGATCGTGCAGCCCCGTATGTTCATCGCCGAGTGGCTGTGTGGGCTGCGCTGTCAGGCGTCCGTGTTCGCGCGTCGCGCTCCCCCTTGTGACGTTCTCCCCGCGAGGTCCGCGACTTCGTGGCAACCGCCGGCGTGGTGGTGCCCTCGGTGGATCCGTGGGCTGTGTAAGGCGCGCCCTGCCCAAAGGAGTGCTTGGGATGTCCCAATACCCGTCTCGCCGCTTGCCACTACCGCTGGCGGGCGCGATCATACCGCTGGCAGATGTGAGCGTGTCAAAGGCGCCCCCATCGCTTGCGTGTAGGTTCCGTGATGGAGTATGGTGTTTTCAGGAGTTAGCCAGCTCCGCTCCGACGTCCGGGGCGGGGGCCGGGGTGGAGACGGTAAAGAGAAGAAGACCGACCCAGACCACGCAAACGGTACCTCGGACCCCAGCGGCTACGTGTACGAGGCCGTCCCCGGCAACCGCCTGCAGGGTGCTGAGGTGAGCCTGTACTGCGAGGACGACATAAGCCAGGCGCCCCTGCTGTGGGACGCCGCCTCCTACGGGCAGGAGGCCCGCCAGGTGACGGGCGCCGACGGAACCTTCGGCTGGGACGTGCCGGACGGCAGGTGGCAGGTGCGCTGCGCCATAGCGGGCTACGAGCCCTACGTCGGCGAGTGGCTCGATGTGCCCCCTGAGCACACGGACGTCGGGGTGGCCATGGTGTGCAGGGAGGCGCCCCGCGTCGCCGGCGCCCGCGTGCGGGACGGCGAGGTTTTGCTCTCCTTCAGCCGCTACATGGTCCCTGAGAGCGTCGGGGGCCTGCGGCTCCTCGACGCCGGGGGCGCCGAGGTCCCCTTCGAGCTCGAGTGGCGGGCCGAGGAGGGCGATGGCGGGCGCGCCTACGCGAGGGAGTACGTCCTGCGCCTCCGCGCGGAGCCGCAGGCGGGCCCCTACACCCTGCGGGCGAGCGGACGGGAGACGAGCTACGCGGGCGTTTGCATGGAGGCGGGCGACACGGCCGTGTCGTGAGCGCGGCCGAGGGAGGAGGACGCATGGACAGGCGCAAGGTCGGGAGGGTGCTCGTGCTGATCGGGGCGGTCCTCCTTCTGGTGGAGAGCGTCCGCCTGTGCGTGGAGTATGTCATCCCCACCCTCCAGGAGGTCCTCGGCGACGTGCGGATCTGGGGGGTCAATGAGGTCCTCTCGGGGGAGAGCGACCACATACGAGCGTACAGGCTGCTGGGAAACGCGCTCATCGACATCTACCTACTCTGCGTGGCCATCCTTGCGTTCCTGTCGCTGAGGAGGGGGCGCCCCCTGGGTCCCCTCGTGGCGCACCTCCTTGGCCTTGCCCTCTTCTGTGTGCGTGCTTACTCGCTCACGACGGTCGGGGGCTGTCTCGTGGCCCTCGGCACGGCCGCGCTCCTCGCAGGGACGGCGCTTCTGGCGGGATGGTGTCCCCGTGGCGGGAGCGTGCTAGGGCGCTATGGCAGGGCCGCGGGCGACGTCGCGACGCTGGGCCTCGCGTTCATGTCGGGGGCCTACCTCTACACCGCCTGCTGCGTGGTGGCAAACGAGTTCTACGCCCCCATGATGGCGGAGTTGGCCGGGCAGGTGGGGCATGTCGTGGACCGGGGGTGGGTGGCCCTGCGCCTAGCCCACTTCGTCGCGGCGTCGGCCGTCTCCATGCTCGTCGCCCTCGAGCGCCCGGGGCCGGGTGGGGAGGCGGGGCGCGGGCGCGTGGTGCTTCGCGCGGCGGGGTACGCGGCCCTGGTCGCCCTCATGCTCCGGGGCATCGCCGAGCACTACCGCTACTACGACCCCCTCCCCCGCCTCCAGCAGGTCACCATCTGCCTCTGCGTCCTCTGCCTGGTCGGCGCCGCCCTCGAGCGCGTGGGCGCGAGGGCGGGGGCCCTCCGCGCGGCCCCGCAGGGGGACGTCGGGTAGGCGTCCGGCCCCCGCACCCCTACGGCGACGCCGTGGCCGCCTGCGGAGACACCAGCGACCTCCAGGCCTCGGGGGCCGTGTGGGTGTCCGCCACCCCCTGGCGGGAGGACGAGAGCTCGCCTGTCGTGAGCCACCTTTTGTCCCTCGCGGAGAGTCACCCCCAGCCGCCCACGCCTGCGGGGAGCGCCGTGTGCCCGTCGGCCGAGAGGACGCCCCCGCAGCGCTTCCCGACCGTCAGGGATGAGAGCGACGGGCAGTCGGCGAACATCCCCCACATGCCCTCGACCCGCGAGGTGTCCCAGCCGGAGAGGTCGAGGGACCGGAGCGACGAGCACGCGAAGAACATGTCCCCCATGTTTGTGACCTGTGAGGTGTCGAGGCCCGAGAGGTCGAGGGCCTCCATCGCGTACAGGCCCCCGAAGAGGTAGCTGGAGTCCGCAGGCGCCAGGACGCCTTTCTCGACGGTCACCGACCTGACGGCGTGCCGGAGGTCTTCGTCGGGCAGCGCGTCGCGGACGCGGGCCATCTCCCCAGACACCCGTCCGTGGGGCGGATGGCGAGCGTGCCGGTCCGCTCATCGAGCTCGTAGGAGCAGCCGGCGCCGATGGTGCCGACCCTCGGAGCCTCGCGGGGCGGCGCCGTGGCCAGCATGAGCGCGAACGTAAGGCAGGTGGCGAGGGTCACCAGGCGAAGCGCCGTGATGCCCGTGTGACCGTGGGTGGTCCTCCGGCCTTTCCGTGCGCCGGGGTCTTGGGGCGCCTGTTCCTCCATGGTCCCACTCCGTCTCCCTCGTGGGGTCCGCCACGTGCCCAGTATATGCTATGCGGGCCCTCGGGCTGCCGGATGGCGCCGAGCCGCGCTGTGTCGTGCCACTCGGCGCCACCGGTTGGCACGCGCATCGCGCACTCGGCGTTACCGAGTGGCGTGGCCGAGCCCGTGGTCCCGGTGCCCGATCGACGCCGCGACGGTGTCGCGACGACGGAAAGCATGCGGGTGCGTGGGGCGCTCCCGAAGGGTCGTCCGCCACCCTCGACGGGGTTGCGGGCGGGGTCCGGAGCGACAACCGGGGGCATTGCTGGCCCATCCGTGGGAAGTGACGTATGATGGTGCGGTAGGGCGACACGGCCGTGCGGTAAGGCGCGCGAGCCGGAGGGAGGAGGACACATGGGCGGGAGCGGCGGCGTGGCCCGCAGGGTCGGGAGGGCGCTCGTGCTGCTGGGGGCGGTCCTCCTCCTGGTGGGGGACGTGCTTCGATTCGTGGGGTATGTCATCCCCACCTTTCCTGAGGTCCTCGCCGACGTGCGGCTCTGGGGGCTCGAGGGGGCGCTCTCGGGGGAGAGGGACTCCATAAAGGCGTACATTCTGCTAGGGGAGGTGCTCACAGACGCCTACCCGCTCTGCGCGGCCGCCTTGGCGCTCCTGTGGCTGAGGAGGGGCAGGGTGCGCGCCCTGGGTCCCCTCGCGGTGCACGTCCTCGGTTTCTCAATCGCCTGCATCCGTGATTGCTCCCCCACGCGGGCCTGGTGGTTCCCCATGACCCTCGGGGTGGTCGCGCTCCTCGCGGGGGCCGCACTCCTGGCGGAGCGGCACCCAGGTGGCGGCAGCGTGCCGTCGCGCTACGGCAGGGCCGCTGGCGACGTCGCGACGCTGGGCCTCGCGTTCGTCTCGGGGATCTACCTCTACACTGTCTGCACTGCGGTGTGCTACGAGTTCTACGCCTCCGGGATGACGAAGCTTGCCGGGCAGGTGGGGCATGCCGTGGACCGGACGTGGGTGGTCCTGCGCCTGGCCCACTTCCTCGCGGCGTCGGCCCTGGCGCTGCTCGTCGGCCTCGAACGTCCGGGACCAGGCGGGGAGGCGGGGTGGCGCGGGCGCATGGCCCTTCGAGCGGCGGAGTGCGCGGCTCTGGTCGCCCTCATGCTCCGAGGCATCGCCGAGCACTACCGCTACTACGGCTTCCTCCCCCGTGTCCAGCAGGTCACCATCTGCCTCTGCGCCCTCTGTCTGGTCGGCGCCGCCCTCGAGCGCGTGGGCGCGAGGCTTGACGGGGACGTAGGACGGAGGATGGTTGGGAATGACAGCGACGGGGCTGGTGGTCGGGCTGAGAGTGGCAGCCCGGGAAACGCTGGTGCGGACGAGTCCGGGGCCTGATGTAGGCATTGGGGGCCAATCGACTGCGTGCGCGCCTCGGCCCAGTGTCCCCATGGCGACGGTGGGTCTGCCTGCGGACTGTGCGGCACCACTCAATCCGCATTCGGCCAATCGGCCAATTGCTCGCCTGTCGGTCCGCGCGTCGCACGTGCACACTTGCGCCTCTCTTGCATGTCGCACCCAAATGTTTCGAGTAGGCTACCGAATATGACTTGACAGCGAGGGAACGTCAACATAGGTTATTATCTTCCTAGAGAGAACGAGAGGGCGTCAGCGGCACAGGTTGTAGACGCCCTCAGGACACGCCATACGGGCCAATCCATTGGATGGGAGGGAAGCATGAAACTGAACAACGCACAGCTTGCAGGCTCCTCCCGACGCCAGGATCGACGAATCTCGCTGCGACGCCAGCGCGTGTAGCTTCGGTCCTCTGAGGAAGACTTACACCCTCACCACGACAGACGGACTGATTCGGCACCCGGCATCGCCGGGGCCTTTCTTTTACCTCAGGTGTCGCAGCACTATCCAGTCTCTTGTTAACTCACACCTGCGCAATCGATATCAAGAAGGTAGGACATCATGGCAAACGTATATGAAAACGTACATGGCAACGCCAAGGAGAAGGTCGTACTTGCATACTCCGGTGGCCTCGACACTTCGGTCATGGTCAAGTGGCTGCAGCTCGAGAAGGGCCTCGACGTGGTGGCCATCTGTGGAAACGTCGGCCAGGACGCAGAGGACCTCGCCTGGGTCGAGAAGAAGGCCTATGACATGGGCGCCGTCTACTCCGAGGCGCTCGACATGCGTGAGGAGTATGCCGAGGAGTTTCTGACCAAGGCCATCGCGGCCAATGGCCTCTACGAGGACAGCTACCCGCTGCTCTCGGCACTCTCGCGTCCGCTGATCGTGAGCAAGCTCGTTGACATCGCGCATAAGACCGGCGCCTCCTACATCGCCCACGGCTGCACCGGCAAGGGCAACGACCAGGTGCGCTTCGAGACCTGCATCCACGCTCTTGACCCCAAGCTCAAGATCCTCGCTCCCGTGCGCGAGTGGGACCTCCTTACCCGCGAGCAGGAGATGGAGTGGGCCAAGGCCCACGGAGTGCCCGTCCCCACCACTGCGGCGAAGCCCTACTCCATCGACGATAACCTCTGGGGCCGTGCCATCGAGTGCGGCGTCCTTGAGGATCCCTGGATGGAGCCGCCTGCGGACATCTGGACGATGACCGCCTCCGCAGAGGACGCCCCCGACACGCCCGAGGAGATCGTGCTCGGCTTCGAGCAGGGCAAGCCCGTCTCGCTGAACGGCGAGCAGATGGACCTGCTGCCGCTCATCATCAAGATGAACGAGATCTGCGGCAAGCACGGCTATGGTCGCCTCGACATGATCGAGGATCGCGTCGTGGGTCTCAAGAGCCACGAGTGCTACGAGTGCCCGGCGTCGCTGGCTCTCATCACCATGCACCACGCCCTCGAGACCCTCTGCCTCGATGCCGACACGCTCAAGTACAAGCACCTGATCGACCAGCAGTGGGCGACCGTCGTCTATGACGGCCTCTGGTTCTCGCAGCTCAAGGAGGCCCTGGATGCCTTCTGCGCCAGCACTCAGGCCTTTGTGAGCGGTGAGGTCAAGGCTAAGCTCTACAAGGGTTCGCTGAGCGTCATCGGCCGCAGGAGCGCCTACTCGCTCTATGACTTCAACCTAGCGACCTACGGCGTCGGGGACAGCTTCGACCGCAGCGCGTCCAAGGGCTTCATCGACCTCCACAGCCTGCCCAGCAAGACTTGGTCGGGCGTGCAGGGACCAGCGGCACAGCTGAATAGCAAGACACGCGAGGAGGACGGGGCTGCCTTCATGGTCGCCGACAGCCTCTCTGCGTGACGACGCGAAACGCCGGCCGTCTTGTGCGGCGCAGGGGATAGTATGTATGTGGCGCCTTGCCGGGCATGTGGGGCAGGGCGCCCTGCCTTGGGGCGGGCTTGGGAGGTCGATCACGGAGGAGGGACGTCACATGGCACTCTGGTCAGGTAGGTTCGAGCAGAGCGTGAGCGAGTTCACGCAGCGCTTTGGAGCGTCTCTGCCCGTCGACAAGCGAATGTACAAGCAGGACATCGCGGGCTCCATCGCGCACGCGAGGATGCTGGGCAGGCAGGGGATCCTCTCTGACACCGACGTCGAGCACATAGAGGTGGGCCTCCTTGAGATTGAGCACCAGATAGACCAGGGCAAGTTCAAGTGGAACATCAACGACGAGGACATCCACATGGCCGTGGAGTCCGAGCTCATCGAGGACATAGGTGCCGCGGGGGCCCGCCTGCACACGGGGCGCTCGCGCAACGACCAGGTGGCGACCGACATCCGCCTCTATGCCAAGCACCTGCTCATGAACCTCATCTCCGAGAACTACTCCCTGCGCAAGGTCATCGTCCGTGCCGCCCGCAAGAACTTTGGCACCATCATGCCGGGCTACACCCACATGCAGCACGCCCAGCCGGTGCTCTTCTCCCATCACCTGCTCGCCTATTTCTGGATGTTCTCTCGCGACTATACGCGCCTCATGGCTGCCTACCAGGCGGCGGACGCCAGCCCGCTTGGCGCGGCGGCCCTCGCCGGCACCACCTACCCGCTCGATCGCTTCTACACGGCCGAGCTTCTGGGCTTTGACCATCCCGTTCCCAACTCGATGGACGCCGTGAGCGACCGCGACTACCTGATTGACCTGCTCTATGCCTGCAGCATGGGCATGATGCACCTCTCGCGTCTCTGCGAGGAGATCATCACCTGGTCCACGACGGAGTTCGGCTTCATTACGCTCTCGGACGCCTACTCCACGGGCTCGTCCATCATGCCGCAGAAGAAGAACCCCGACTTCGCCGAGCTCACGCGCGGCAAGACGGGACGCGTCTACGGTGACCTCATGGGGCTTCTGGTCACCATGAAGTCGTTGCCGTTGGCCTACAACAAGGATCTCCAGGAGTGCAAGGAGGGTGCCGTTGACGCCGCGCACACCCTGCGTGACGCCATGATCTGCATGGAGGGCATGATAGACAGCTGGGAGGTCCACTCGCATCAGATGCTTGCCGAGGCAGGCCTGGGCTTTACGGCGGCGACGGACGTGGCGGACTACCTTGCCAAGCGCGGGTTGCCCTTCCGCAAGGCGCACGAGATCGTGGGCAGGCTCGTACTCTACTGCGAGAGGCACCGCGTGGGGCTCGAGGATCTGACCGCAGAGGAGTTCCAGAAGTTCTCGCCGCTCTTTGGTAAGGACGTCGTCGAGGACCTGAACCCAGAGGGTATCGTGAGGGCGAGGGATACCTACGGAGGCACCGGCCACGAGGCGGTGAGGCTCCAGATGCACGAGGCGTCCAAGCTGCTCAAGCATGACCGGCGCCAGGTCAAGGCCCTGCGGGACAAGAGCGAGGGCAGGCCCGGCGCATAAGGGGTGGCCATGCGACTCTGTGCCGGTGCGGCGTTCCCCGCGACGCACGCGATACTCGCGAGCGCGCCTGACGCCATCCCGGCATCTGGCGGTCCGGGACCTATGTGCGCTGCGCCGTGCCTCGCGCAGGCCGTCCCGAGCACGGTGTAAGGACATGGGTCCCTCGAGGTGCCTGCCGCGACCTCCTAGGAATTCAGGATCAATGCAGATCGCGTGAAGTCGATGTCGTTTGTCGATCGCTCAATCCATCAAACAGTTGCACACCAATGTTATTTCGTCTAAACTAATAGATAGGTGATGTGCCCCTTGAAAAGCAAAGGGACATACCGTTCGGGTCTCCATAAAAGGGGACGAGAAAAGGAGGTTGGTATGGAAATTAAAGGGCAGCGTATTAATTCGTATGACGAGCTGGATTCTTCTAGGGCTCTTGAGTACGCCTCCTGGGGTGGTTCTTGCTCATGCACCTGCTCGACTTGCACATGCTGCAGCTGTGCGTCTGTTGAGGAAAAGGACAAGTAAACTTCTCAGGTTGTTCGGGTGACTAGGAAGAATCATGGTGCGGGCAGACACAAATATGCCCGCACCAGTTAGTTTGGTGCTTGATGGATGATTCGCTGACTATAACTGACCTATCTGTTGTCTTGGGGGGCAAGAACATCCTTGCCATTAATCAGACTATCGATATCTTGCATGGGGATGTTATCGCTATTGTTGGCCCCAATGGGGCGGGGAAAACGACTCTGGTGAACTGCATCATCGAGCAAAGGACATATTCGGGCACCATCCGTAAGGGTTCGAGCTTTGAAAAGGTGGGCATTCTCTTTCAAAACAATGACTATGGTCACTTAATGAAGGTCAAGGAGCTCATTAGTATAGTTACGCAAAAGTATCTAAAAGACACCTCAGTTATTCAGATGATTCATGATTTCGATTTGAAGGATATTCTTGATTCGCGGGTTGGGGAACTTTCGAAAGGGGAGCTTCAACGACTCTCCCTTGCACTTGTCCTGTATCGTGATTCAGATTTTCTTATATTTGATGAATTGACTACTGGCCTAGACTTTGAGAAGCGCATGCATCTGCTTCACCTTGTGCGAGAGCGGACAGCCTCAAAGACGGTTCTCGTGGTGACTCACTATTTTGAGGAAATTGCGGGATGGGCGAGCAAGATACTCATGCTCGACAAGGGTAATGTTGTGTTCTGGGGAGCCATCGATTCGTTCAAGGAACAATATAGACATCAAGGAGTTATCCTTGTCTCTCAAGAGGACTCCCTGCTGTTGTCACAAGACACTGATTTCTCTGATGTACCCTCTATCAGGCAGTACGAGGGCGCTCTGTGTGCTGTCATTCTTGAGGATGAGGATCGGCTAAGAAGGGCGGAGCATTTCCTGCGCGAGCGAGAAATTAGCTATACGCTTCGCCCCCCAGACTTCTACTCGATGTATCGCTACGCGCAAGAGAGAGGAGGCAAGCGTGCTTAGGTATCTTCTGGTAGACCTTAAGGTCATGATGCGTATCCCTGTTGCAGTCTTTTTCTCTCTTGCGTTCCCCCTGCTTATGATGGTTGTGATAATGGTGTCATATGGCAATATTGACATCGGGGGAGGGTATCACCTCATCGACAAGTATTTTTTGGTTGCGATGGGTATAGGCGTTCTGCCGCTGACGCTGATATCGTTTCCCATTTGGATTGCTAACCGCATTGAGGACGGAAGTCTAAAACGTCTTACCTTCCTTGGAATACGTGCATCATATATGATTGCAAGTGATATAATTGTACATATTATGATGGGGATTCTCACTTTTTTAGTATGCTTTGTGTTTGCGTTTCTGTTTTTCGGCCTCCATGTACCGAGCATGCCTGCTTTTCTCCTGTTTCTCTTGCACTACCTGATGGTACTCTTCGTTTATTTGCTAATTGGGGCAGTGCTAGCGCTTTGCTTTCCTAGTCAGCAGGTTTTGCTGCCCCTTGGTCTGACTATTATGTTCTCTCTATTTTTATTTTGTGGAGTATTTGGTCCTTTTACCGATCTGCCCGAGACTGTCCAGTTCGTTGGAAGCTTCATCCCAATGAAGTATGGGATGAACGATTTTTTTAGTGTCTGGCAGGGATCAGTCTGTTTTGATAGAGATGCATTTCACATATGTACGGCGCATATCGGCATTTCATTAATATTACTTCTGGGGCTGTGGAACTATAGGAAACATAAATTGTAGGGATGGTGGGGTAAGTGTCAACACTTCTTCAAAAACTAAAGATTAGTATGTCAGCGCGGCTAGTTGCCTATATTATTGGTGGTATAGCTATAAGTGGCATTATCTTCTTTGTATTGATTTATTTTGGCTATGCCAGTGTGTTGAATACACAAGCATCATCCTATTTGGTCACCTGTCTTGGTCTTCCGATATACGAGATCACAAGCTCTGCCGATGGCCCGGTCGGTCGGTCGGTCGGTGTGAACATGCCTATTATTGGGATGGTATGTTCTTTAGGAATTGCATTGGTGGTCGAGCTAGTACTCGCCCTGAGGGCCAAGAACAAAAAATGAGGTAAGTACACTGCATGGCGGATGAAGGCAGGGGGGCATTAGTGCGAATATTGGATGAGGAGAACTGGGAGGACATCAGTTTTATACGTGGCTATATTGGAGCAGGGCGCGTGAAAACTGATGCTAGTAATACGTCAAATCACGATAATCTGAACTCCATTTCGCAGATTGTGGATGGTGTGCACATATCAAATGCATACCGATATTTATTAAATATGGGGTTTACAGGATTAAGCGACGCAAAAAGTATAGGCTTTTATAATAGTGGCAATTTGGCGGCAAAAATTTCTTATTATCGATCGCTTGAAGAAATCCATGATGAGAGCACTATCAAGCTGATTGGTGGCAGTAAACGAACTAGTCGTCTGACGCGAGCCGGTCTCGGCGAGGTCTTAGAACACCGTCATAGTGCTCGTCAGTTTGTGCAACATACAATGAGCTTTGAAGAATTCTCATATATAATGCACTTCAGCTTCGGTCTATCGAAGCGAGAAATGCTTTACGATGGCATTGTTGTATCAACGCGTCATTATGGATCAGGTGGTGGACTATACCCTATTGAAGTAATTATAATAGTTGATGACGTTAGTAATGTAGTGCCTGGTATCTATAAATATCAGCCATACTCTCATACCTTATATCCACTTAATCATACTTTAGACGTAGAGCATATATTTCAGCAGGGTTCCTTGGACTTGAAGCATTTTTCATTTGTTGTGTTATATAAATATGATCTTAATAGAAATATCGAGAAGTATGGTGACCTATCTCTGGCAATTACTTTTATTGAGATTGGTCTCATGTCTCAAAACCTTTGTCTCGTGTATACATCTATTGGTTATTCGGGTTGCCAGATTGCCGGTTTTGACAAGCATTATTGTGAACAACAGCTTGGACTTGACGGATTAAACAGCCACATACTGTTCTCGGATCTATGTGGACATGAATGATGCATAGGAGTGATGGGGTGTGACGAAAGAAATAACTTTCATCGCCGGAGATGATCTTGCCATTATCATTGGAGAGGAGTCTATCGTTTTACGAAAGGGGTTCCTTCATGTAAATGAAGTTAGCATTGACAAAGAGAAAAGTTCGAAGGGATTTCTCGACCTATTCTATTTGCTTGCAAAAGAGCGCATTTTGAGCGTTTCTACCGACAATGAATACTATGATGACTTTATGAAGTTAGTATATTTTAGATTACTTGACATAAAAGTAGAGGGAAGTGATTTCATTATCATCGACGATCCAATTTATGAGTCGTTAGCGCCCCACTTTACTGCACCATGCGACAAAATATCTAAATATATCACCGAAGATGATTCCAATGTTAGTAATATCGAAAGGGATGCTTTTGTAAAGTATTTCAGTGGCTATTCACATATCTATTACCTTGGTTTGTTTGTAAATTTATTTCGTCTACGTATAATTAATAAGCTCTTATTTGAACTTAATAAGGAATATACAATTGGCTTCATAGATGAGGGAAATGTATATCTGGCAGGCATAAGGCCTCATTACTCGGGATGCTATAGTTGTCTAGAGAAGAAGATCATGAGTCATTTCCCCGGCAAGATTGAAGACTATATGTACGATTCCAGCATAGGAGATATATCCAATCCTAATAGAATGTTTGATGCACAGTTGCTTTTGCTGGCATCTCTTGTCCAAGCTGATCAACACAATATATCGACATATGGTTCAAGCTCGTTGACCGGTAGCGTTGCTCACTTTTATCTGCCGAATTTTGAGTACTCTTTTGAATATAACAGAAAGGATGCGGCATGTAAAGTGTGTTCGGGTATCAACAATGCCCGATTTGAGGAGCAAAACGCCCTAAGTATAAACTTATTGACAGGAGCAGAGTAGTGATTGTTCTTAGGAACGACCGCGATTATAATCTTACGCGGCTTAAGATCTTGCAAGGTAAGATCACATCTGTTTGGGCGGGCGATTTTTTCTTTAATGGGGTACACACACACCCTGTCCTTCCATTCAATTATTTGACATCAAACTTCACTAACTTTGAGAAAGGTCTAGATGAGCATATCAAAATGCAATACCATTTGAGTGGGTACGGTGCAACTTTTGACGAGGCTTTGCGGGGCTTTTTGGGAGAAACAGCCGAACGCTACTCATTTGCAGTTCTTTCCCAGTTTATTCGTGATAGGATAGTAAAAAAATCGTACAGCTACCTTATCAATAAATTTGGGATTGAATACGTCTTTCCGTTCGAATATATCAATGTATACTACCCTGAGGGAGCCCAGAATTATATAGACAAAACAGATGAGATACTATGGGTTCGCATGAACTCACTTGTAGATCCTAATTGCTCTTTTTTCGCCCCACTTCAACTTGTGATTTCAGGTGGAAGTTATATTTATCCGGAAGAAAAGGAGTATACACTGTCCGCCGTCTCTACAGGCACCGCCTGCCATGAGACTGTTTTACATGCGCTTGATAATGCGTTGATAGAGTGTTTGCAAATTGATTCATTTGAGTTGTGGTGGTATGGGGGATTTCAAGGTGTGCCAGTAGTTCTTGATAATCAAAATTTCTTAAAAATGTATTTCAACCCAGATAGTGTGAGTCAATTTCTTAGTAACTTCTCGCTTTCTTTTACAGACATCACTTTTGATAAGTGTATCCCAATATATGTATGTGAAATTATAGGTAAAAAAGATGGACTCCCAAAATATACGGTAGGGGTACAGGGAGGTAGTAGTCAAGAGAGGACTCTCTATCGGTGCCTTATGGAAGCCCTAAGTGTTCTTGAGTATAATATGGGCTTGCCCTGGATTGATCATAAAAGATGGAATTCGGTAAGTTCTGATATTAAAAATATCAAAAATTTTGATGATAATGTTATCAAATATGCAAAGTATGGAAAACCTCATCTGCAGATGAAACAGTCGAATTTTGTTTCCACAAAGAGATGTTCCTCACCGTTGACTTATGTAAAAAGAAACTATCCTCAATCTGGTTATTTAGTGATAACGGCGCCTGAATTTCAGCATCTTAACCTTGAGGTTGTGCGTGTCTGTATTCCAGGACTTATCGTACTAAGCCTCCCATCCTATCCTCCTCAATACCACCCGCGTTTTCTATCCAACGAAGGTATCAGTAATTATGCTGCACACCCTCTTGCATAGCATGGTCTGCGTGCTCACCCTGTTTCCAGGGATCATATCTTACTTTTTGATGAAAACTCCCATTGCGAGGAACTACTCGGAATTGAATTTATTCCTTGTCTGCGCTTTGGCTATAGTGGGATATGACATAGCAACTAATCATCACTCTATGGCATTTTATTTCTTAGTACCGAGTGCAGGAGTTCTTGCATTTTTACTTGAGGTAGCCATTGTACATGGTCTCAGGTTCTTCCAATCGTCAGTCAGGGCCATGTATCATCAAATTGGAAAGTCTATTATTACGCTTATTATTTTTCCGTTTCTAGAGGAGTATATATATAGATATTTCCTTTATGACCTGTTGATGCGTTCGGAGGGGTCCTCAGCATTGTTCATCATTGCGTCGACGGTATTCTTTGTGGGTTCTCATCTTTACTCGCAGAGAGAGAAGGCCTTAACCAAAATACCGCTCGGCATCGCTCTCGCAGGGTTCTATGTATGTTTTCAGAATATTTTTGTATGCCTATCAATTCATCTGTCCTTCAATTTGTGTGTGTACTTTTATAATCAGACATCAAAGGGTGCCAAATATAACTATTAAGATCCTACACCTATGGTTTGGTAGCGCTGCCTCTCTCGTGGGGTGGGCTCGCTATGGTGAAAGCCGCTAGTATACGGCCATGCACGAGCCCGTTGGCCCGCTGTGCCCCGCATGAAGGGAATCCCATGATCGATCGCTACACGCGCCCCGAGATGGGCCACATCTTCTCGCTCCAGAACAAGTATGCCGTCTGGCAGAAAATCGAGGTTCTTGCCTGCGAGGCCCATGCCGAGCTGGGCGAGATCGGCATCACGCGCGAGGAGGCCTCCTGGATTCGCGAGCACGCCTCCTTTGACAAGGACGAGATAGACAAGATAGAGGCCGTGACCAACCACGACGTCATCGCCTTTCTCACCAACATGGGCTCCTACGTGGACGCGGATGTCCCGAAGGATGGCCCCAAGCCCAGTCGATGGATCCACTACGGCATGACGAGCTCGGACCTTGGCGACACTGCCCTGTGCTACCAGCTCTCGCAGGCCACGGACATCCTCATTAAGGATTGCAGGGCACTTGGCAAGATCTGTAGGCGTCGCGCCCTTGAGGAGAAAGACACGCTCTGCGTGGGGCGCACGCATGGCATCCACGCCGAGCCCATGACCTTTGGCATGAAGTTTGGCTCCTGGGCCTGGGAACTGAGGCGTGACCTCGACCGTCTTGTCGACGCTAGGAAGGGCATCTCCTGCGGCGCGATCTCGGGCGCGGTGGGCAGCTACTCGAGCATCGACCCGCGCGTCGAGCGATACGTCTGTGAGCGGCTGGGGCTTGCCGTCGACCCGCTCTCCACGCAGGTCATCTCCCGCGACCACCATGCCTTCTTGGCGGGCGTGCTCGCGACCGTCGCGTCCACCTGCGAGCGCATCGCGACCGAGGTCCGCAGCCTCCAAAAGACCGACACCCTCGAGGCCGAGGAGCCGTTCAAGAAGGGGCAGAAGGGCTCCTCGGCCATGCCCCACAAGCGCAACCCCATCACGATGGAGAAGGTCTGTGGCCTCTCGCGCGTCGTCAAGGCCAACGCGCAGGTAGCCTTCGACAACGTCGCCCTCTGGCATGAGCGTGACATCAGTCACTCCTCGGCCGAGCGCGTCGCCCAGGCGGATTCCTTCGTCGCCCTCGACCACATGTTCCAGTGCCTTATCCGCGTCATAGACGGCCTGGTGCTCTACCCAGAGCAGATGCGCGCCAACCTCAACAGGACGCGGGGGCTCATCTTCTCGTCCAAGGTGCTGCTGGCCCTTGTGGACACGGGCCTCACGCGCGAGGATGCCTACCAGATCGTGCAGGAGAGCGCCATGGCCACGTGGGCAGAGGTGCAGCGGTGCGAGGCGGGGAAGAGCTTTCGCGAGAGACTCGAGGCCGATGAGCGCTGCACACTCACGACGGGCCAGCTCGACGCCATCTTTGACCCCAAGAGCTTTCTGGCCCGCGTGGGCGTCGTCTTTGAGCGCCTGGAGGGGCTGAGCTTTGACGATGAGGGGCAGTCCTGCGGAGCTTAGACGGACGGATCTTAGTGCTATAGACAGCAAGAAGGAGGAAAAGGCGAGGCTTCATGAGCTCGTGTGGGTAGCTGGTTGCGTCATCGCTTCGGCGGCGTGGGCCTCAGGCCCGAGCGCCCTGGCATCGCGGGTGCCATGGGGCCGTTGACGTCGTGGGACCCGTGACCCCGCCCGGTCGCGCGAGCAGGCGTGGGTGGGGGACGCAGGAGTGTACACAGATTGGCGAAAATAGCCTCTCGGGCCCGTTTTGGGGCATTTGTGTACACTGTTGCGCCGTGAGCTGCGCCGTGAGTTGCGACGCGAGCTGCGTCGGGTGGCGCGAGTGGTTCAACCGCTAGAGCGCGTCGGCGGCGCCCCCTCGGTGGCCACCTCTCCCCTGGTCGGGAAAACGGGCTCTGCGCGAAAACGGGCTCTGCGCGAGTGGCGTCGCCGCTAGTTTGGCGCTGCAGGCGAGCAGAGGAGGCCGCGTCGTGACTGAGGGAGGCATGTCTTGCTGGGTATACTTGGAGCTCAGTAGCATTCACGCCGATGGAGGAGAGGCTCCTTGACGCAGCTTTCCGACAACGCACAGGGGCAAGGTGTCGCCAGAGGTCCTCGTGCCACAAAGAAGCGACAGGCCTCGGCCCCCACGTCATCCTCGTCGAGGGCCCCTCGCCCGGGCGGGCCTGCGACGCGACAGGGTCCCTCGCCCTCACAGGGTACGCAGGGCCATCATAGCTCCAAGGCCTCCGGCTCGTCCTCCGCAGGCGCTCCAAGGTCCCGCCCCCGCTTTACCCTCACGCGTCGCACCGTCATCAGGGCGGCCGCGGGGGTTGGTATCGTCGCTGCGGCCGCTGGCACGATAGGCGTGGTGAGGAGCTGTACGTCAAAACGGGGGGAGGACGGCACGCCGACGGTCGTTGACTCGAACAAGGCAGACTACGTTATAGACCCCAAGACCAACCAGAGCAACTACTCGTCAGTCGAGCTTCCCCTCACGCAGGGCGCCAGCTGGACGATAGCCCTCGGTAACGTCCTCCATCCCGCCGAGGGCAAATGGGTGCCTGTCACGACGGCGGGTTCCTCCGCCGCGCCGATGGTGAAGGCCTCGGCCTTCTCGACCGAGACCGGAACCCTAAAGGAGGTCGTCAAAGAGCCGCTCGCGGACGACAAGACGAGCGTTGTGATCTATGACGTGCGCTGCTCAGACTCCGTCTTTGCCTGGGTCGAGCTAAACCTCCTCACCCACGACTGGGCGCTCTATGCCTCCGCGTTTTCTGGTGGCGTGCTCAGCGGCTCTCCGACGGCGCTGTGGAGTGCGAACTCCGACTTCGACCCAGCGCCCTTTGCAGTGACGGGCAAGCGGGTCATCTGGCAGGTCATGCCGTCCATCTCGGGACACAAAACCACCGAGCACTCCTTCTGCTATGTCTGGAGCGTCGGGGATAGCGACGCGCGCTCGGTGGTGGAGTCACCCGGCCGCTTTGCCACCGAGCCACTCGTGTCGAACGACACGGTGACGCTGGTGCCGCGCGTCAACGCGAGCCAGGGCACCTACTACGGCATCACGGCCTACTCGCTGTCGGACAACCTTGCCACCCAGATAGACCGTCTGGTGCTCCCCCAGACCGTCAGGCCGCTCAACGCGGTGCGCATAGGCGATAAGTTCGCGTTTTCGATAGAGGCGACCTACTCATCGGGAGGGCTCCTTGGGGTCATGGGCACCTACATCGGCCGTGGCAGCGGCCCTTTCGTGGCGCTCCCGCGCGAGCCGGCCGCGGCAGTGGCGGGCAAGGATGGCCTCTATGTCATCAGGGCAAGCTCCTCGTACTTTGTCGTCAACACGAGCGAGCGCAGCTACTCCACCCTCATTGCCGCAAACCGCTGCGTTGACTACGGCGAGTATCCCGCCCGCGCAGGAGAGTGCTCCAACTTTGTGACCTTTGCCACGATCAAGGCGCAGAACACCGGCTATCCCGAATCGGTGAACGTGCGAAGCTTCTCGCTATAGTTTCCGTGCGAAGAAATCCGACATGCGCTAATATATGTAGAGATTGACAGTATTTTGTGTGCCGTAAGGACCGCAACAAGATAGGAGGGACTCTCATGACATCCGAAGAGAAGAAGATTCTCCTGGTTGAGGACGAAAAGACGATTCGCGACGCAGTGGCGGCGTATCTCGAGCGCGAGGGCTACATCGTGCGCGGGGTGGGTGACGGACAGAGCGCGCTGGAGGAGTTCGAGAAGCACAGCTTTGACCTCATCGTGCTGGACCTCATGCTTCCCAAGCTCTCGGGCGAGCGTGTGTGCCGCACGGTTCGCGAGACCTCGAACGTGCCCATCATCATGCTCACCGCCAAGGGCGAGGTCGAGGATCGCATCATCGGCCTCGAGCTGGGGGCAGATGACTACCTCATCAAGCCCTTCTCGCCTCGCGAGCTCGTCGCCCGCGTGCGCGCCCTGCTGCGTCGTGCCCACACCGAGACTGAGCCGCAGCTCGAGATTCTTGACTTTGGTGACCTCGTGATTGATATCTCGGGTCACAAGGTGCTTGTCGAGGGCAAGGAGGTCGATCTCACGGCGTCGGAGTTCAAACTGTTGACGACGCTGGCGCGCTATCCGGGACGCGTCTACACGCGCATGGAGCTTGTGGAGAAGGTCTTGGGCTACGACTTCGAGGGCTATGAGCGCACTATAGACTCCCATGTCAAGAACCTCCGCGCAAAGCTTGGCGATGACCCACGCAACCCACGTTGGCTCTATACCGTCCACGGCGTGGGCTATCGCTTTGAGGCTACGCAGAGGTTTAGCGAGGGCGCTAGTAGCGAGGGCGAGAAGAAATAGGCCCTGCCCGTGACAGACTCTCTTGATGAGCTGGAGCACTACCACGGTGATGCTGGACCAAGCCGCAGCGATCCGCCAAGGGCAAGTTTCAGCACGGTCCCGCACAAGACGAGGCCCCCGGGGGCGACCAAGACCTTCAGCGGCAGGATGGCGTTCTACTTTGTCCTGACGTCGATCACGACGGCACTCGTCCTCTCCGTGGTTCTCGCCTTCACCTGGGAGGGACAGTTCCAGAGCTACACGCGCCAGAACATGCAGAGACTGGCCGAGCAAACCGCAGAGAACCTTGCGCTCCAGTATGAGGCCGAGGGTGGATGGACCGTTGACGTGCTGAGCTACGCGACCTATGCGTCAAAGTCGTTTCCCGATGTCAGCGTTCAGGTGCTTGACGCGCGTGGCAACCTGATCTACGACGATCCCGTTGGCGAGGATGGAGATGGCACGCCTGGCGGAGACGCGAGGGAGCCGGGTCGCGTGGGTCGCTTCATTCCGGTTGGCGTGGACTCGATGGTCTCGGCAAACGTCACCACCGGCACGGGGACCGTCGTCGGCTCGGTGCGCATGTGGACCCTTGAGTCGGACGCGCTTCTCACCAGGAGCGATGTCGCCTTCAGGACCAGCTCGTACAATGCTATTGCCGTCGCGGCCGCCATCGCCATCACCGTGGCCCTTGTCATCGGCTATCTGTTCTCGCGCTCCCTGGCACAGCCTATCCAGCGAATCACGAACACGGCCGCCCGCATCAGGAACGGTGACCTCACGGCGCGCACCGGCCTCACGGGAGACGACGAGTTTGGTCGGCTCGGCGAGACCTTCGACAGCATGGCGAGCGAGGTGGAGCACGACATAAAGTTTGAGCATCGCCTTACGAGCGACGTCGCCCATGAGCTCAGGACCCCGCTCATGGCGACCTTGGCCACCGTCGAGGCGATGCAGGACGGCGTCCTTCCCGCAGATGACGAGCACTTCGAGACGGTCGCGTCTGAGGTCAGGAGGCTCTCTCGCCTCGTCGACGCGATGCTCCACCTCTCGCGCATCGAGAGCGACACGAGCGACCTTGTGGTCGAGAGGACCGACCTCGTCTACCTCATGAGGAGCCTTGTCTCCATGCAGGAGCAGCTCTTCAAGGAGAAGGACCTCAGCCTACGCTTTGATGACAGGACGCCCTCGCACGAGCTCAACGCAGAGATCAACCCCGACCTCATACGTGAGGCCATAACCAACCTCATGTCCAACGCGATGCGCTACACGCCTGAGGGAGGGTCGGTGGTCATCTCCATCGAGCGCGAGCGGACGGACGCGCTCATCAGCGTCAGGGACACGGGCATCGGTATCGCGAAGGAGGACATCTCGCGCGTGTTCTCGCGCTTCTGGCGCTCGGATGCGAGTCGCGAGAGGGTCTCTGGAGGGCTCGGCGTTGGACTTTCCCTTACCAAGGAGATCGCCGACAGGCACAACGGCAGCATCATCGTCGAGTCCGAGCTAGGCAAGGGGACTACCTTCACACTGAGGATTCCGCTGACCCAGGCCAGGTCACAGCAGCGGGCCACGCCGAATGCGGGGCAGGTTGCGCACAAGGGCGCCACGGACGCCAGGGAGGCTCGCTAGGAAGGCGGCGCGCGGGCGCCCGTGGCCGCTCCATACAGTACAATCATGACTGCCTGCGCGCGCAGCGACGCAGGGAGCAGGACACGATGTGAGGAGAACATATGGGAGCTATGGAGCTTCGCCCGGATTCGCGTGGTAAGGTTCGTGACATCTACGACTGTGGCGACAGCCTGCTCATGGTCGCGAGTGACCGCATTAGCGCGTTTGACGTTATCCTTCCAGACGAGATTCCCCACAAGGGGGAGGTGCTCACGCGCCTCTCGGCATTCTGGTTTAACAGGTTCAAGGACGTCATGCCCAACCACCTGATCTCGATGGACGTGGCAGACTACCCCGCAGAGTACCAACGGTATGCCGACTACCTCACGGGTCGCTCCATGCTCGTGAGGAAGGCCAGGCCCGTTCCCATCGAGTGCATTGTGCGCGGCTACCTTACCGGCTCGGGAAAGAAGACCTACGACCAGGACGGTACCGTCTGCGGCATCAGCCTTCCTGCGGGCCTTGTCGAGGCCTCGAAGATCCCCGAGGCCATCTTCACGCCCTCGACCAAAGCGGCGCTAGGAGAGCACGACGAGAACATCTCGTTTGAGCGCTGCTGCGACATCGTGGGCGTGGAGGTGGCCGAGCAGATTCGCGATGCCTCCCTTCGGATCTATGCCGCCGCCTCCGCATACGCAGCGGGTCGCGGCGTCATCATCGCCGACACCAAGTTCGAGTTTGGCTTCATCGACGGTCGTCTTGCGCTCATCGACGAGGCGCTCACACCCGACTCCAGTCGCTTCTGGCCCGCCGCAGGCTATGCGCCGGGTCATGTCCAGCCCAGCTACGACAAGCAGTATGTGCGCGACTGGCTCAAGGCGAACTGGGATATGACCGGACAGCCCCCACACCTGCCCACAGAGGTCATCGAGGGCACGACGGGCCGCTACGAGGAGGCGTTCCAGCTCATCTGCGGCACCCAGTTCAGGCCCATGAGGGAGTCACATGTCACTGCGTGATACGATAGAGGCCGCTCGTCGCGAGGCCGAGAAGGCCGGTAACCTGCCTGCGCGGGCGGCAAAAGGTCAAGGTGACAAAGTGAGAGGCCAGAGCGAGACCGGCGCGGGCGAGAAACGCGGCGGCTTCTCGAGGCGCTCCGCCTCGCGGGCCAAGCCGACACGGGAGGCCGCGCGCGGGGTGCGCGTCGTCAACTCGGCCAAGGTTCGCTCGGGTCAGCAAAGCGAGTCCGGCCGGTCCGAGTCGGAGATGAGCCGCGAGGAGCGGCGTGAGCTACGCAGGAGGCAGCGCGACCGGGATGATCGTCGCGAGTCTGCGATTCAGATCCTATGCAGAAATGACCCGGCCTATAGGCGCGGTTCTCGCCTGTGGTGGATTCTTGTGGGCGTGTGCTTTGTCCTGACGTTTGGCGCGACCGCACTCTCGGGGGGCGAGGCGGGATCGGAGCATCCCCATGCCTTTGCGTACGTCTCTATGATCGTGCTTGCCTACGTGGTGCTCATTGCGGCGGCCATCTACTACCTCATCAAGGTGCGACCGATACGCAACTCTACCAGAGACCTTGTTGGGGGCATGAGCGAGAAAAAAGTCTCGCAGATCTTGGAGAGGGACGCCGAGGAGGCCCGTAAGCGGGACGCCGCAAAAGCCGAGGCGAAGGCAGCGAAAAAGGCTGCCCGAAAGGCCCGTCGCGAACAGCACAAGTAGGTGGTGAGAGGTAGGTGGTGAGGAGCTAGGGGGCCGGTTCTCTTACAAATGATCGCATATCGCTTGCTAAACTCCCGGTAAAGGATTATTATGGTGATTAGATGAGTTTGGCGTAGCCGCTCCGTTCCAGAGGAGGATGCGATGAGAAGACTCCGGGAAACGACGAGGAGGGCGCTTGCGATCGTGCTGGCGCTGGCCCTGGCGATGTCACCCCTCGGGGGGTGGCGCCGTGTCGCCCTAGCCGACCAGCCGTCGGCCGCGCCCCAGGCGTGGGACACGACGACCACCGAGCGCAGCTACGAGGGGGACGGCTGGCGGGCTACCTTCACGCTCACCGGGCACTGGGACGGCGGCTACAACGCCAGCGTGAGGGTGGAAAATACCTCTGGGGCTCAGGTCGAGGACTGGAGGCTCGAGATGGACTGGGAGGGTGAGCCTTCCCACGTGTGGGGCGCCACGGTCGAGTCTCATGGGGGCGGGACGATCGTCTTCAGGAACGCCGACTGGAACCAGGACATACCTACGGGCAGCAGCGTGGAGTTTGGCATGTGCGGCTCCTCGACCTTCCCTGGCTTCCCAGCGTCGTGCCGCATGCCCGGCGCCGAGGAGGGAGTCCCCGAGGGGGACTACTCCGTGGACTTCAGAGTTGACAGCGACTGGGGCTCGGGGCGTACCTGCAGCGTCACCATAGAGAACAAGACCGACGCCGAGCTGAGGGACTGGTCCTTGGCCTTCGAGCTCGAAAACGAGATCGCTGACATATGGGGCGCCACGGTCACGTCGCACGACGGCGGCCGCTACGTTGTTAGGAACCCCGGCTACAGCCAGAATATAGCCCCGCACGGCAGTGTCTCGTTTGGCTTCTCTGCCACGGGGCCGAGTGGTTGCTCACTTACAGGTGCCTCTCTCACCCGTCACGTGGCCGAGGCAGCTGTGCGTCCGCCCGAGCGTGAGAGGGAACCTCTCGAGGACATAGGTGAGGCACACTACAAGGCGCCCGAGGAGGGCGACATCGCCACCGACGGGGCCACGGGCCTGCGCTACGTGAAGCGCCAGCTGCTCGTGAGCGCCTACCCGGGCACCGGCAGGGCGCCCGTTGAGGCGGCGGCGCGAGAGCTCGGGGCTGAGGTCGTTGGGCTCATCGCACTTACCGATGACTACCAGCTCGAGTTTCCCGAGGAGAGGACGCTCGAGGAGCTGGAGCGGTCGGCCGCGTGGTTCCGCAGTCTCTCCTTCGTCAGCGCGGCGACCCTGAACCTTGCCAGCGAGGAGAAGGCTGACTTCACTACAGATGACGCGATGTACAACGATACGCTGACGGCGGATTACGACGATCCGATACAAAAGAATACTGTGTTCGATCCACCTGCGGACTCCTGGGCAGACGTCGACGGCGACAACTGGGGCCTCGAGGCCCTGAATGTTCCTGTTGCCTGGGACCGCAAGGCGGAGTTCGCCCCCGTGAGGGTCGGCGTCTACGATGCCGGCTTCGAGGAGCACCACCCTGATCTCATCTTCGACGACGTGCTGGACAATATCGTGGATGACGGGACCAAAGACACGAGAGAAGACATCGCGCACGGGACGCATGTTTCGGGGATCATCGCGGCAGGCCACAACAACAAGGAGGGTATCTCGGGCGTGGCGACGGACACGAGGCTGTATGCGTGCACGAACCAGAGAGGTAACACTGGTTGTTCCATGGCCGACAAGTATGCCTACGCGCGCCTGATAGGGAGCCACGTTAAGGTCATCAACGTGAGCCTAGGTCTAATTACTCCAATTCAGTACGCCGCATCGCAGGGTGATGCTGATGCTCAGAAATTCATTAAGGAGGGAGCAGGCATCATGGGGGAGTTCTTCCACAAGCTGCTTGCCTCCGGCTACGATTTCGTTATCGTTACGTCTGCGGGCAACGCCAACAGCCAGTTAAAAGGAAACCGACTGGCCCAGGTACCGAAAGAAGATGCAGATGCGCGCTACGGGTACAGGATGTACGATGACCAGAACGATCCAGGGAAGGGAATATCCCCCATACACCCAAGCGGCATTCCTGCCAAATATGCTTCTATATTGACCGCTATCGACGATGAGGGTGTGCGGCAAAGGATTATTGTCGTTGGGGCAGTAGAACATAGCTGGAACACAAGCACTTCCTCTGCATCGTACACGTACGCATCCTTCTGCGATATCGGTGATAGGGTGGACGTCTGCGCTCCCGGGGTCAAGATCCTAAGCACGGTTCCAACTTTCTATAACGCCAAGGACTATGCCCTCATGGACGGTACGAGCATGGCAGCGCCGTATATCTCGGGCATCGCGGCTTTGATGTACCAAGCTAAACCGTCTCTTAACGGATCCATGATTAAGGAGGCCCTTGTCGAATCTGGACAAGAACAGGGAAAGAGTGTAAAGAGCGAAGGCTATGACTACTGGATGCCCGATGCGGCAGTCTGCTGTGACAAGGCAAGGGCGTATAAGGGCTCGGACCTCAACGACGTGACTTGGCCCACGGGAATACTCTGCGGTACCGTTAAGGGTCACGCCTCTGCCGACGGAAGCACTACGAAAACCCTGGCAAAGGCGAGTATCGTAGCGATAAGGAAGAGCACGGGAGAGCATAATCTTGATGGCTACAGCATCGGCTTCGAGACGGATTCTGATGGGAACTTTGCGCAGAAGCTACCGCAGGGAACCTACGACCTCATTCTGAGAGCAGAGGAATACCTTCCGATCTGCGCGCATGACGTCGTGGTAGAACCTGACAAGACGGTGAATAGGGGGACGTTCGTCCTCGGCAAGTGGGAGGAGCCTCCCTTTGGGGGTTTCTTCTCTTTTTCCTACTCGGTGAAGGGCCGGGTGATCGACGCGCTCAGTGGCTCTACCATTTCTGGAGCTACGGTCAAAGCTAGACCAGGTTGGGACAATGCAACTGGGGCGTACGCCACGGGTCGGCTTGGCAACGAGAAGTCGGCGACTACGAGAGAGGACGGCACATTCGATTTGTCCATAATGCCAGGTTCTTACACCATCGAGGTTTCAAGGGACGGCTATGTGACGGGGTGCTACAACGTCGTCGCGACCACTAGTGACGATGTGACGTCTATGGCGCTGTCCCCGACCCTGCCCCAAGATGAGTATCGCATCATCCTTACGTGGGGGGATACCCCACGAGATCTTGACTCGCACCTGACACTTCGCTCGGGGGGCGAGAAGAGGTTGCACGTCTGTTACTACCACAAGTCGGATTCCGTGGATGGGGGTAGGATATCGGCGAGGCTGGACCTCGATGACACGACATCGTTTGGGCCGGAGACCGTGACAATGACCGTGGATGTGGCTTCACTGGGCGAGAACGAGCTGATAGGATATTTTGTTCACGACTACAGCAATCGAAGTAGACCAGACTCGAGGGAGCTCTCCCTATCGGGGGCTTTCGTTAGGGTCTACAGTGGCAATGGTCTTATGGCAACGTATTACGTTCCCAGGGACAAGGGCGCGGGGACCGTGTGGCATGTGTTCGACATCGGCAGAAATGGGATCATTCCCGCAGGCGAGCTGAGCCACGAGTCAAATCCAGGCAGCGTCGGCTGAGGGGAGGTCCTCATGGAGGGAACGCACAGCCGTCGCGCGGCCGTCGCCGTGGCCCTGCTCGCCGCCGGGGCCGCGT
>ERZ773042.245-NODE-245-length-41001-cov-7.413838_pt1 | contig 41001 bp, 28 predicted proteins | sample MGYA00511664_ERZ773042 | MGnify/ENA primary metagenome ERZ773042 (study PRJEB29015, sample SAMEA2737984) | human oral metagenome | biome: human oral; feature: human-associated habitat; material: dental | place: China | collected 2036 ... | reverse complement strand
CGGGGGCCGCCCTCGAAAAGGACGACCCCCGCGCAAAGAGGTCTCAACCAGCGCCTCGTGGCCGGTCGAGTAGAGGCTCGGCTCAGTACATTCCACCCATGCCGGCGTCTTCACCACCAGCCGGAGCCGGGGGCTCGGGCTTGTCGGCAACGACAGCTTCGGTGGTGAGGAACATACCAGCGATCGACGCCGCGTTCTGCAGGGCGGAACGGGTGACCTTCACCGGGTCGGAAATGCCTTCCGCCATGAGGTCGCCGTACTCGCCGGTCGCAGCGTTAAGGCCGTAGCCCGCCTCCAGGGAGGAGACGCGGTCGACGACGACGCCACCTTCGAGGCCCGCGTTCTCAGCGATCTGCTTGAGCGGCGAGGACACGGCGATACGAACGATATTCACGCCCGTCGCCTCGTCGCCGACAAGGCCCTCGAGAGCCGGGAGTGCACGATCGGCGGCCTGGATGAGAGCGACGCCGCCACCGGCGACCAGGCCCTCTTCGGAAGCCGCACGAGCATTGCGGATCGCGTCCTCAATGCGGTGCTTGCGCTCCTTGAGCTCGACCTCGGTGGCAGCGCCGGACTTAATGACGGCGACGCCTCCGGCGAGCTTGGCGAGGCGCTCCTGAAGCTTCTCACGGTCGTAGTCGGAGTCCGTGTTCTCGATCTCCTGGCGAATCTGGCGGACGCGCCCGTCGATCATCTCCTTGTCGCCAGCACCCTCGACGATGGTGGTCTCGTCCTTGGAGACGACGACCTTACGGGCGCGGCCGAGCAGCTCAAGGTCGGCGTTCTCAAGGGAGAGGCCCACGGTCTCGGAGATGACCTGACCACCGGTAAGGATCGCCATGTCCTGCAGCATCGCCTTGCGACGGTCACCGAAGCCCGGTGCCTTGACGGCGACGGACTTGAAGGTGCCGCGGATCTTGTTCACGACGAGGGTCGCGAGGGCTTCACCCTCGACATCCTCGGCGACGATGAGCAGGGGCTTGCCGGTCTGCATGACCTTCTCGAGGACGGGGACGATGTCCTTGACGTTCGAGATCTTGGAGTCCATGAGCAGGACGTAGGCGTCCTCGAGGACTGCTTCCTGACGCTCGGTGTCGGTGACGAAGTAGGCGGAGAGGTAGCCCTTGTCGAAGCGCATGCCCTCGGTCGTCTCGAGGGTCGTGTCGAAGGAGTTGGTCTCCTCAACGGTGACGACGCCCTCTGCGCCGACCTTCTCGAAGGCCTGAGCGATGAGGGAGCCGATCTCGGTGTCATTGGCCGAAATGGAAGCGGTCGCGGCGATCTGCTCGGTCGTCTCGACCGGCTTGGCGTCCTCGTGGAGCTGGGCGACGATGGCGGTGACGGCCTGGTCGATGCCGCGCTTGAGGGCGATCGGGTTGGACCCGGCGGCCACATTGCGCAGCCCCTCACGGACGAGCGCCTGAGCGAGGACGGTGGCGGTGGTGGTGCCGTCGCCTGCGACGTCGTCGGTCTTCTTCGCAACTTCCTTGACGAGTTCGGCGCCGATGCGCTCGAAGGGATCTTCGAGTTCGATCTCCTTGGCGACGGAGACGCCGTCCTTCGTGATCGTCGGAGCGCCCCACTTCTTGTCGAGGACGACATTGCGGCCCTTGGGACCGAGGGTGACCTTGACGGTGTCGGCGAGGAGGTTGAGGCCGCGCTCCATGCCGCGGCGTGCTTCCTCGTCGAAGTGGATGATCTTGGACATTCTGTCTGGTTCCTTCCGCGATGCGGATCAGGGGCGGTGCCCGCGACGGACGAGGAGCCTGTCTTCGACCCTGTGTCGTCGACCGACGCCTCTCACCGACCCGATGGTTTTGTCACTCTGCCTTGGCGAGTGCCAACGCCAAGTCTGGCACTCGACCCATGCGAGTGCAAGACGAGTGAGGGGTTCAGCCCTCGGCTGAGAGCAAAACTCGCAAGGCTCGGGCTGCTAAGGCAGGCCAGGTCCCCGGAGGTGCAATGCTATGCGAGCCACTCATGCAGAGCATGTGTTCGTTGAGGCACCAGTGCCACTCTCATGGGTCACTGCCCCACCCCGTGCACCACTGCCCTGCTTGTGCGCCAGAAGCGCGGCGTGTCGTAAGTGCCCTCGCCGAGCGGATCGAAATGCCTGCTCGCGCGCCAGATGCGCCGCCCGTGCGCCGCTGCTCTACCCATGCACCACCGCCCTGCCCGTGCGTCGCTGCCCTGCTTGTGCGCCAGAAGCGCGGCGTGTCGTGAATGCCCTCACCGAGCGGCTCAAAATGCCTGCTCGCGCGCCAGATGCAGGTTCGTGCACCCATTCCCACTTTCATATGCGGGTTCGCGCAGCCATTCCGACTCCGATATGCGGGTTCGCGCAGCCGATCCCCACTCACACATGCAAGCCCGCTCGAGCTGCGTTCTCTACTCCAGGTTTCCCGGCAGCCCCGCTTCCGATTCCAGGTTTCCCGGCAGAAATGACCGTCATAGGGCAGGAATACGACGGGAAACCTGGAATCCACACAGGAAGCGCCCAGGCCCCTCGCACCCAGAAGGGGCAGCACGACCTGCGAAGACTGATAGAGGCTCGACCACAGGCTCTCACACAGAAGACCAACCCCCGGTAAACACAGAGGTGGCCGCTCGGCTCATCCGAGCGGCCACCTCATCACGTCAAAGGCTCTCGCCTAACGAAGAACGCACCGGCGCATCCTCAGCGCAGAAGGACGACCACATCCGGATCACCCAGCCCAGTGGTGGTGCGGACATTATCAATGCCGAGGGTCTGACCAATGGCCTTTGCAGTCGCCTCGAGGTTCGGATCCTCGTAGTAGATGACGGTGATTTCGCTGGCCCAACCGTTCGCGTTCGCAGCAGTAGCACCAAGGAATCCCGCGTTCGCCAGATCAGAGACGCGAGCAGCGGCGAGACCGGCCTGGTTAGTGCCGTTAAGGACCGAAATCTTCACATTGTGGTCAACGATCGGCTCAGGCGGAGTGGACTGTGCCTGCTCGACGGGAGCGGGCTGCGGCTGAGGCTCTTCGGCGGACTCATTCTGGTCAGTTGACATGGGCTGAGAATCCGCAGACTGAGCTTGGTTGGCCGACTGGGCGGGCGTCGGGTTCGCGTTGTTATTCGACGTATCCCGATGGGTCAAGTAGCTGCTCGCTCCCCAGGCGAGCAATGGCACGATGACGAGAATCGCAAGGAAGGGCAGGACTGCCTTCCAGCGCGAAGGCACGGGACGATGCATGCCGACTGGCATGTCTTCGCCGGCAAGGTCGAATTCATCACGGGGGTACTGAGAGCTCACGGTGCCAGATTAACCGTCGAAGCACACTTGCGCTCGCAGCTCCACTGGGCGAGCCCCGTCCTCGTCACTCACTCCCGGATGCAGCGCTTCGCCCCTCTACTTCACAACAAGCCCACTGCGACGTTGTCTCCCTGTGTTCTATGCTCCGCCACACCGACAGGGCGGAGCAATGTCGCTCACCTCGGTGTCTCCCTGTGTTCCATGCTTCGCCTTCCCCATCGCAGCAAGCCAGCGGAGAGTTTTCGCTCTCGCCTTCATGTCTTCGCTGCCCCGCCCTCGTCGTTGAACCCGAAGCGAAGGTGCCTTCCCCATTAGGCTGAAGGGGTGACTGATGTTTCCCCGAAGCCCCTATCCGCCCTCATTGACCCGGGGTGGGCGAAAGCCCTCGCGCCGGTTGAGCCGAAAATCCACGAACTCGGAGTGATGCTGCGCGCCGAAATCGCCCAGGGGCACAACTACCTTCCAGCGGGGACGGATGTCCTTCGGGCCTTCACCTACCCCTTTGAGCAGGTGAAAGTCCTCATCGTCGGTCAAGACCCCTATCCGACGCCGGGACACGCGATGGGATTAAGTTTCTCTGTTGCTCCAGGGGTTGCGATCCCGCGTTCACTGCAGAACATCTTCGCGGAATTGGAGTCGGATATTGGCGCGCCCCGCCCCTCCTCCGGTGATCTGCGGAAATGGTCGCGTGAGGGCGTGTGCCTTTTGAACAGGGTGTTGACGGTTCGACCTGGTGCTCCGGGCTCGCATCGCAGGCGCGGGTGGGAAGAGGTCACCGAGTGCGCGATCGACGCCCTCGTTCACCGCAGGGACGATGCGGGAAATCGTTTGCCGCTTGTTGCAATCCTGTGGGGAAAGGACGCTCAGACTCTGGAGCCTCGCCTCGAGGGAGTGCCGATCGTCAAGTCCTCCCACCCCTCCCCCATGTCCGCGCGCTACGGTTTCTTCGGTTCCCGACCATTTTCGAGGGCGAATGCGCTGCTCGAATCCCAGGGAGCGAGCCCGGTCGATTGGGCCCTCTGAGCTGACTGGAGCCTCTGAGCTGGCCGGCCCCTCGAGTCGGCTGGGCCCTCGGGTCAGCTGGGTCCTCTCGGCTGGCTGAGTCCTATGAGTCGGCATGCCTCCTCTCAGCTGACCGGCCCCCTCACAGTCCCTTGTTTCCGTTTCCTCGAGCCGATTCGCTTCTCTGAGTCGGCTCTCTTCTGAGTCGGCTCTCTTCTCGGAATCGAGCGCCACTAAAAAGGAGAGCACGAAGCGCGGAAGAACAACACGAAGGCGACCCCAAGACGGATATTGCGAGCACTGAAGGCAGCGCTTGGGGACATCCTCCTCCCGAGAAGAGAGTTTTTCGACGCTCGCACACAGGCACTCGTGCACAGGGGATTGCGCGCGCTCTTGTTGCTCCGTGGCCCGCAGATGCCTATGGGGCGCCGTTATGATACGGGTATCTCGTCGATACACTTTTCTTCCCTTGGAGGCTCGCATGGCTGTCTCAATCAGGCAGGCTTTCCGCCGCAGTGGAACCGTCATCGGACTCGTCCTCGCGCTCATTGCAACTCCAGGGGTCGCGCTGGCTGATTCCCTGGAGTCACCAACGCCTCCGCCGTCAAGCTTCGAGCAACCGACTCCCCCGAATCCTGGGACCAGCAGCCCTCATGAGGACTCCCGCCCCACAGCTCCTTCTACTTCTGGAGTAACACGCGAGGACGGGGCTGAGACGCAAGTGCCTGAGAATCCTCAATCCGGGGTGAGCGGCTGGGTTGGAGAAGGTGCTCAGAGGCGCTACATCGACCCGGAAACCGGCCTTGCCGTGACGAATGAAGTCCGCGAGATCGACGGCGTTGTTTTCGCATTCAACGCGGAGGGCTTCATCGTTGATGGATGGTTCACGTCTCCTGAAGGCGAGCACTACTACTCAACACCTCAGGGTGTTCGTTTCGGCTGGTTCTCACTTAACTCGAAGTGGTACTACGGTGATCCGGCTGCGCTAGGTGCTCGAGTGCACGGCTGGCTCAACGAAGGTGGAGCCCGGTACTACTTGGCTCCCACTGGCGAGATGCTCACGGGGTGGCAGAACCTCAATTCCGACTGGTACTTCTTCGCTGCTTCAGGTGCGATGCGCACCGGTTGGCTCGCACAGGGCTCAACCTGGTACTACCTCAGCCCTTCCGGCGCCATGGCCACAGGGTGGCAAGCCGTCGGCGGCTACTGGTACTACCTCTACTCCAGCGGAGCAATGGCGAGCGGCTGGCTCAATGACCAAGGCACCTGGTACTACCTGAACGGTTCAGGCGCAATGTACACCGGTTGGCTCGCACAGGGCTCAACCTGGTACTACCTCAAGGGCTCGGGAGCAATGGCAACCGATTGGGAGGGAATCGGCTGGAAGTGGAATCTCTTCGATCACTACTCCGGTGCGTGGATCACGGATCGGGCGAGTTTTCAGTACGACTGGGACCGCGCGAAGTCTTTGTACTCACCGACGAACTACCTGATCCTCGTCGACACTTCTGCCGTTCATTGCACGGGCTTCTACTGGCGCGACGGCACGTGGTGGCCGCAGCATGATTGGCCGTGCTCGGTCGGCGCTCCTTCGACTCCGACGATTACGGGGACCTACTCCATCGGTTCGCGCGGGCATTCCTTCGGCAAAGGGTTTACCGCCTACTGGTGGACACAAATCTGGGGCGATTACCTCTTCCACTCGACCCTCTACTACCAGGGGACCCTCACGCCCCTCGATAGTCGTCTCGGCATGCACATCTCGCACGGCTGTATCCGCATGAGGTACGAGGACGCCTACTGGATCAACCACACGATCCCCTCGGGCACAACCGTCCACCTGTACTGAAGCCCCACAACCGATGGATCTAGGTGCTCACAAACCGACGGATCTAGGTGCGAGTGAGCCTTTCGTCGGGCCTTTGCTCTTTCGACCTCTCCCCGATCCGGGGGCGAGTCGGCCTTTCGGTGTGCCTCAACTCTGTCGATACCCCCGATCCGGGGGCGAGTCGGCCTTTTGGTGTGCCTCAGCTCTATCGATGTCCCCCGATCCGGGAGGCGAGTCGGCCTTCAGCCTTCATCACCTCTGAATACGCGTCAGTCCTGGATCCGGGGTGTTCACAAGGATCACTCACAGTATTCGCTGAGAAGGCGAGACAGCACCTGGATCCGGAGTGCTCACAGAGACCACCTCGAACACAGCGTCCCTACTGTCCTTCACCCCTAGGTTCAAGCCCACCAATGATGAGATCCATCATCTCCTCGAGGCTGTGCTCCCAGTCCTTCGTCGCCTCCTTAGAGGAAAGGAGCTTCTCGAAGGCTGCTTCGACAATGGTCCTGAGGATAGAGATGTTGACTCGGCGCAATTCTCCGGCCTCCATCCCTCTAGCGAGAAACTCAATGATCGGTTCCCACCCACTTTGGAGTCTCTTGACAATGTGGCGATGAATCCTGGGATGTTCACTCAGAAACTCCGTGAAGCTGCTTGTCGCAACAGGCCCGTAACCTTCTGGCTGGACGATCATCACCAGGCGGACCTTTTCGACCGTCGTTAAATCCGGATCTGAGAGGATCTGCATCTTCGCGGCCTTGACCTTGTCGAACCACTGGTCGATCGCGGACAGAATCATCTCCTCCTTATCCTCGAAGAGGACGTAGAGGGTCTTCTTCGACATTTTGAGGTAGGTCGCCAGCTCACTCATCGTGAATGCTTTACCAGTCTCAGCCCATAGGTTGACGACTCCGTCGAGGCAACGCCTGCGTTGTTCTTCGCTCGACTTCTTCATTACCTTGATCTCCATTCAAAAACCCGACGATGCTTCCTAAGTTTCCTATGAGAGTTTCTTAGCAGAAAAACAGGGTCGCCATGAAACTCTATTCAGGGCAAGAGGCGTTCCCCGGTCAAAAGAATGTGCGCCGTGGCCCTTGTTCCGCAGCTCCTCTGTTCCTCGGTTGCTCCGTTCCTCTGTTCCTGCGTCGGTGACGACCCCACACACAATCTCAAGCCGCACACCAGACCCCACACCACGTCGAGATCACAATCAGGGGGTACTGAACTGCCCACGCCCTGCCGTGATGCCCAGCTCATTGCGCGCCAAGGCCCAAAACACCATTGTCCCCACCCGCGACGTACCACGGCGCCCCAGCAACCCGACAACGCTTTCCTCCACACACGCCAACGCCCCCTGCACACAACAGAAAGCCCCACACACGCGACACCCACCCGCGACGTACCACGGCACCCCAGCAACCCGACATCGCTTTCCTCCACACACGCCAATACCCCGCACACAACACAAACCCCCGGACAGGCCAACCCCCCTGCCCCTGCCACAACACAAACCCCCGGACAGGCCAACCCCCTGCCCCTGCCACAACACAAGACCCCACACACCAGCCCTGCACGGCCGAGGGTGAGCACATCGACGGCCTTGGACCGAAAGCCCCACACACGCCAATACCTTCGCGCACAACAGAAAGCCCCGCGCCGACTTTCGTCAGCACGGGGCCGTTTATCAGTGGAGCCGCCTATCGGACTCGAACCGATGACCTGCTGTTTACAAGACAGCTGCTCTACCAACTGAGCTAAGGCGGCGCGCCAATAGTGTGCCATGGAGTCCGGGGCTCAGACGAATCCGCGAGCACAGACGTCCGAGCCCCGAGAATCCAGGAGAGTGTTTACTCGGTCTTCAGGCCCATTGCCGCCCGCACAACGGACAGGAATTCTGCGGCATTCGAACCACTCAGAGGAATCTCGGTGGAGTGGTCTTTGACGAACTCGGGGGTGCCAAGATTCCCGCGCCCTTGAATCGGGGCATCCCGCCATGCCTGGGTAGAGGCTTCGAGGTACTTTTCGACGACGTTGGGGGGAAGTTTCGCGACGACCTCCTCGGAGACGCCCTGTTCCTTCGCGATCACCTTCACCTGCTCCCAAGACTTATCGAGGTCCTGGATGACGGTGCCTTTCCCGGAGTTGAACTGCGAGGCGAAATACGACAGGAGCGCATGGTGGAAGCCGATCCAGTGGTCGGGGTCTTCTTTGGCAACGATGAGCGAGGCCGAGGTCGCGGGGAGTTCATAGGCCATGCCGACCGTGGTGACGGGCTGGATTTCGAGGTTGTATTCGCCTCGTTCCGCCCCTTGGACGAGGTCGTGGCCGAGCGCAACGTCGATGTCTGCGCAGGCGTGGCAGGAGTAGTCGAAGTATTCGGTGAGGGTCGGGAGGGCTTCGTCCTTCTTGCCGACGCCGAGGTGGGAGTAGATGATCGGCTCGCCATTAGCGTATTCCCCGAGGGTTGTTGCCGGGTCGGCGTCTATTGCCGCGTTCTTCTTGTTCACCTGGTTGCTGATGACGATCGCGACTGTCGCGATAACAGCGAGAACAACGACGAGGACGATCGAGATGATGATCATGCGGGTTCGACGATCGGCCTTTGCTTGGGCTTCACGCATTTGCTGCGCCTTCAAGCGGACCTCGTCCTGGGGCTTGTTGAGGGGCATGAGCCTCCCTTTCTTCGGTTCGATCGTCACCCTAGCGATGGTTCCTGGAGTTTGCTTTCAGGAGAGGCCTCCTGTGAGGAGGTACCAGGTGGTAATCACCACTCCTGCGCTGATCATTCCAGCGATGAAGCGCACCCACAAGGGGCCGAAAACCGCCTTGGAGAATCGGCTGGTGCCGTCTCGCAGGTCAATCGAGGTGGGCATCAGCCAGGTCAACACCAGAGTTGCCCACAGTGCAGCCCACAGTGAGGCGGCCCCATGGGGGTCTTGGATCAGAGGCTCGGCGCTGATCGGTATTCCTGGGTGGCTCATGAGTTTCGGCCATAGTCCCCAGTTCGGGTTTCCCATTGTCGAGGACGAGTAGGCCACCCATGAGAGGTAGGGGATGAGGGCTGCGAGTGTGAAGCCGAAGGCGAGTTCTGCGAGGACGCGCAGGAACATGAGCGGCGAGGCGGCGATCATTGCTGCTGTGTCGGAGCTTTTCATTCCGCCGTTGCGGATTCGTCGCATTTCGCGTCGTCGGAGGTTCGCTCCTGTGAAGCTCACAAGGAAGAGGACGAGGGCGAGGGCGAGGGAGCCTGTGGTTCCGAGGAGGATGGGGAGCAGTGCCAGCGGCATGAGGAGTGCGGGTCCGAGGATCCATGTTGTTTTCGGCAGAGCGGGGGTGTAGCCGGACTTGTCTGCGTGCAGCCATGTGGGCTCTTCTTCGTCCTCGTTTTCGGGGTGATTGGCGCGTATGTCTGTTGGGAATCCTCTTCCACTATCTTCCAGGTCCCATGTGCGAGGTTGACCAATCGGGGATTCTCCCCATCCGGGGAGGTGTTCGGGCGCGACTGGCGCCCATCCTGCGCCTTGGCTTGGCGCGGTGTTTGCCCCTCTAGGGGCTGTTGGCACGCCCCCGCTCAGCTGTCCAGCTACTGGCGCACCTGCGCCCAGGTGTCCCGGCATTGCGACTGCGCCCCCGGCAGCCTGTCCCGGTGTTACTACTGCGCCCCCAGCATTTTGCCCGGGCACTGGGGCAAAGGCTCCACCAAAGTGTCCCGGCACCCCCTGAGCCCAGTCCTGGGGGTGCCCTCCCAAAGCAGGATCCCATGTTCCTTGTGCTCCAGGTATAGGTCCCCACTGCCCGTTTGTGGGCCCCCACTGCCCGTTCGTCGCATCCGCCGGGAGCGCGCCTGCCTGCGAGAATCCTCGCCCACCTGGGGTATCTGCGCTTTGCCCTGCATCCCAGGCCTCAGCCTGTGACTGCTCGTGCGCCGACCCTTGAAGGGGCGTCGCACCTTGGGCTGGCATTGTGCGTGTCCGTCCGGGTGCATCATCGGTGGGCAGGACGCAAGTGGGTTCTGCTTTTGCGGCATACGCGGTCGGCCAATCGACGGCATCGAGATCAACCTCGTACGCGAAGTCGGCTGCCGAGTTGAAGGCGTCAATGATCTGACCTGGGGCGAAACGGACGGAGGGGTCCGGGGAGAGTCCCTGAGCGAGAGCCTGGGCGACCAGGGGATCAATTCCTTCAAGATCGGCTTGGCCGGTGAGGACGCGCATGGTGATGCCCTGCAGGTCTCCGCTGCCAAAAGGCGGACGACCGGTCGACGCGGAGAGCATGGTCGCGCACCACGCCCACCAGTCCGTCGCTTCGCTGGCTTCCTGGCCTCGAAGTAGTTCAGGTGCGGTGTATCCAGCGGTGCCGGAGACGAGGCCCGTGCGGGTCAGGTGCTCGTCCTCGTCGCTCATGGCGATGCCGAAGTCGATGAGGATGGGGCCTTGAGTCGAGCAGATGATGTTTGAGGGTTTGATGTCGCGGTGGATCACGCGGGCGGCGTGGACTGCTTGGATGGTGTGGCGAATGTCCTCGCCGAGGACGGCGACGCTTCTCGCGTCGAGGGGACCTTCTTTGAGGACTGCGGCCAGGGTGGGCCCGGCGATGTATTCCGAAGCGATGAAGGGCTGGGAGGCTTCGGTCTCGATATCAACCACTCTCGCGACGGAATCGGAGCGGACCGAGTTCACTGTCGCGGCTTCACGTTCGAGGCGCCTGCGCGCAGCTTCAGAGGAGGCGAGGGCGGGGTGGAGAAGTTTCAAGGCGACCTGAGCGCCGCCTCCGTCCTCGGCGAGCCACACTGTTCCGGCGCCGCCCGAACCGAGGGAGCGCACCAGGGTGTAGCCCCCGAACTCCTCACCCGCATTCACGCTCCAAGCCTACAGGCGCCCGGCTTCACTCAGCCGGAGGGTGCTGCGAGGGGAGGGACTCCCAAGCGGCCGTGGCAACGCCGTCCGCCTCACTCAACCCGAGGATGCTGCGCGGAAGGGGAGTTCGGGGCGGCCGCGCTTGGCGCCCGCCTTCACTGAGCCGGAGGGTCTGCTCCGAGGAGAGGGACTTCGAGATAGCCACGGTTGGCGCCCGGCTTCACTCAGCCCGAGGGTGCTGCGAGAAAGAAGGGCCCTCTTTTGAATGCGGGTCCTGTTCTGAAGGAGGGCTCTGCTCTGAAGGCGAGCCGAAAAGCCCGCACAAGCCACGGGAAAACCGGCAGGTGTGGGTTCTCACCGTCCTGCGCCGCAAAAGCCCCGCGCAAGCCACGGGGAAAACCCTGCCCGCAAGCGATGGATCGAACTGCGCACGCAAGCAAATCGAACTGCGTACACAAATTACGGGAAGAACCCTGTACACGAGTGCACAGCAGTGATAGCGTGACAGAGGTTTTTCACATGAAAAGCCCCCCGATCTTTTCGGCGGACAAAGTCAACCCACTCGGATCGTCCGGCACGTACCTGCCGGTGGGAAGGAATACTGATCATGGCTACAGTCACCTTTGAGAAGGCCACTCGCATCTACCCGGGCAATGACAAGCCCTCGGTCGACCAGCTCGACCTGAAAATCGAAGATGGCGAGTTCCTCGTCCTCGTCGGCCCCTCCGGCTGCGGAAAGTCCACGTCGCTGCGCATGCTCGCAGGTCTTGAGGACGTCAATGAGGGTCACATCTTCATCGGCGATAAGGATGTCACCGACGTTCCCCCGAAGAACCGCGACATCGCGATGGTCTTCCAAAACTACGCCCTCTACCCGCACATGACCGTGCGTGAGAACATGGGCTTCGCTCTGAAGATCGCGGGCACTCCGAAGGAAGAGATCGCCAAGCGCGTCGAAGAGGCCGCTCGCATTCTCGACCTCGAGCCCTACCTCGACCGCAAGCCGAAGGCCCTGTCCGGCGGTCAGCGTCAGCGCGTCGCGATGGGTCGCGCCATCGTCCGCAAGCCACAGGTCTTCCTCATGGATGAGCCGCTGTCGAACCTCGATGCGAAGCTGCGCGTCCAGACCCGCACCCAGATCGCGTCCCTGCAGCGCCAGCTCGGCGTCACCACCGTCTACGTCACCCACGACCAGACGGAGGCCCTCACCATGGGCGACCGCATCGCGGTCCTCAAGGACGGCCTGCTCCAGCAGGTCGGCACCCCGCAGGAGATGTATGAGCGTCCGGCGAACGAATTCGTCGCGGGCTTCATCGGCTCTCCGGCGATGAACCTCGGCAAGTTCAAGGTTGAAGGCAGCACTGCGATCCTCGGCCCGGCCCGCATCCCGCTCTCCGCGGCCACGGTCAACGCGCTGACCGCCGAAGACAAGGGCATGATCACGATCGGATTCCGCCCCGAGGGCCTCGAGCTCGTCTCCGAAACCGAGGCGAACTCCATTCCGATCCAGGTCGACTTCGTTGAGGAGCTCGGCTCTGATGCCTTCGTTTACGGCCACCTCGCCGGCACGGACGGACAGGGCATCGGCTCGGCCGAAGAGGGCTCCTCGAAGCAGCTCATCGTCCGTGTGCCTCCGCGCACTGCTCCGGCTCGCGGTGGTGTCGTGTACACCCGCATTATCGCCGGTCAGCAGCATAACTTCTCCGCCTCGACCGGTATGCGTCTTCCGGAGTGACCCCCTGCGGTTTCGGCCCCGTCCCTGTTCTGGGGGCGGGGCCGTCCCGTCTTTCCACAGGTCTCGTCCTCGTCAGACAGCGGGAAGCGGGCCAGTTTCTCGCTCACTTTCCTCAGCTGATGGGAGGCACTGGCAGTTTCGCTCTCGCCTCGTTAGCCAGTGAATAGCTTCACCCGTTTCTCTTTCCGCTGCTCGCCCGACAACTTCCCCAGCCAAGGCGACCCCCCAAGTCGAGTCGATGCCCCCAGCCAAGGCGACGCTCCAAGTCGAGTCGATACCCCAAGCCAAGGCGATGCCTCCCCCGTGCGCGCTACGAGGATTCACTCGACACACCGAGGCTTCACACGAGGTCGCAAGCCGTGCCCGGAGAAGATACAAGCGCGCCTGAGCGCACTCGATATGAAGGAATGACGCAATGCCCACAGATTTTGAGATCCAGGCGACGAATGTCGATCCGGCTCTGCTTGATCTGCCCTGGAACCTGCCCCTCGAAGAATGGCCGGACTCGCTCCTCGTCGCTCTCCCCAGAGGCATTTCACGACATGTCGTTCGTTTCGTCCAGCTCAACGAGCGCGTCGTCGCAGTCAAAGAGATCGGAGCACCGGTCGCCTGCCACGAATACGTGATGCTTCGCGACCTGTCGCGTTTGAACGCGCCCTCGGTGGTGCCCACTGCGGTGATCACGGGACGCACTGACGATAATGGTGAAGAGCTCAACGCGGTCCTCATCACCGAGCACTTGCAATTCTCCCTGCCCTATCGAGCGCTCTTCTCTCGGCATATGGCTCCTGATACAGCGACGAGACTCATTGATGCGCTCGCAGTCCTGCTGGTGCGTCTGCACCTTCTGGGCTTCTACTGGGGCGATGTTTCCCTGTCCAACGCCCTCTTCCGCCGCGATGCCGATTCTTTCAGTGCTTATCTCGTTGACGCGGAAACCGGAGAGCTGCATCCGAAGCTGACGTCCGGGCAGCGCGCCTACGATGTCGACATTGCGCGCACGAACATTATCGGTGAGCTCATGGATCTTCAGGCCGGGGCGTTCTTCCCCGAGGAGGTCGATCCGATCCATATCGGTGATCGGATTTGCTCACGTTACAAGACCCTGTGGAATGAGCTCACAGGCATTGAAATGATCGATGCCAGCCAGAAATGGAGGGTCGCTCAGAAGATCGAGCGCTTGAACGAGCTGGGTTTCGACGTCGGCGAGTTCAATATGTCCACTGTCGCCGGAACCTCCACCTTGAAGATCCAACCGAAGGTCGTTGACGCGGGCCATCATCACCGTAAGCTCATGCGTTTGACGGGGATGGATGTGGAAGAGAATCAGGCTCAGCGTCTCCTCAACGACATCTACGCTTTCCACACGGCTTCGGGGAGGCCGAATTCTTCTCTGGAGCTCAGCGCCCATGAATGGCTCAACACCGCGTTTGAGCCGGTCATCGCCGCGGTTCCGCCCGAGTTCGCGGGCAAGCTCGAACCGGCTCAGATCTACCACGAGTTCTTGGAGCACCGCTGGTATCTTGCCGAGAGCGCGGGCCATGACATTTCCCTGGATGAGGCGATCGCTTCTTACGTGGAGAATGTTCTTGCGGCGAAGCGCGATGAAGCTCTTTACATCATTTCGGAATCGGATGCTGAGAATCCCACCCCGGTCGCAAACCCCGATCTGTGGTGAGAGACTTTTCTTCAGTCGTCTGGAAGGAATGTGGAATGACCGCACTGCCCCGTGTGTTTGCGCACCGCGGTGCCAGCTCGCTCGCACCGGAGAACACGATTGCCGCTTTCTCGAAGGCGATGGAGGTCGGAGCCCGCTGGTTCGAGTTCGACGTCGACATCATTGCAGATGGGACCCTCATCGTCATTCATGACAATCGTTTGGATCGCACAACTAACTGCAAGGGCGGATATTACACGCGCTCCTTCTCCGATATCCGCAGGCTTGACGCCGGTGCGTGGTTCTCCGACACCTACCGTTTCGAAAGGATTCCCGAGGCCGCGGACGCCATCTCCTTTGGCAACAAGCAACACATGGGAATGAACTTGGAGATCAAACCCTGCCAGGGCGGAACGCAATTGCGTGAGCGTCTCATCGAGGCTCTGGCGGTCGCGGTTGATTCTGTCCTCGATAAGGATCGTTTCATCGTGTCCTCTTTCGATCACGAGCTTCTCGCAGCCTTCCATGAGGCTCGTCCGCAGATTTCGCTCGGCTGGCTCCTTGACTCCGAGAAGCAGTCAACTCTGGGCTGGCAAGAGGGCGCGTCGGCTCTCGGCTGCTCGGCGGTCCACCCCGATGCGAATGGCCTGACGAAGGAGGAGGTCTGGAAGATCCGCGGTTGCGGTTTCGATTGCAATGTGTGGACTGTGAACGACCTTGAGCAGGCGAAAGAACTCGCCTCCTGGGGCGTGACCGGTGTCTTCACCGATTACCCGCAGCTCTTCCCCGCTGAGGCGCTCGCCCTCTGAAGCCCACGCCCACTGGGCGGAGGCTTGAAGCAGACTAGGGGCTTGAAGCCGACTGGGACGCAACCCGGCGGAATTGGGCTGAGCCCACATCCTTTGAAGCCCAGACCCGCTGGAGCGCTCGTTGAGCTGCTCGCCTTGTGTTGCCGCATCGAGGGATGAAGAGTCCCGACTCGAATCGCTCGGGTCCATTTCATCATTAGCCCGTTCTCTTCTCTCGTTCTTTCTCTTTGAAGTCTTCCTCCCGCGCGCTCCTCTTTCCTTTCAGCGATGCACCCCGCACAACGAGCCCAGTGATTCTCTCCCTTAAGGTCTTTGCCCCGCGCCTTGTTTGTCTCCTCTAAGACCTTTGTTCCTTGCAGCGTCCTGCACCGTCTTTCTGCACGTATTCCTCCCACCCCTTCACGAAACTTTGCCCCTTCGTAATTGCAACTACGTCATGCCGTAGTTAGGCTTTCTTGTGAGACGCACGAGCAGCGTGCCGCTAACCAGGAAGGAACCATGAACCTCACAAGGATTCAGCGCCACCTCGACGAAAGCGGGGTCACCAACCCCGCCATCCGCTCATTCGTCGAAGAATGGGCGCAGCTCACCACGCCCGAAAGCATCGAGATCATCAGCGCCGAGGACGACGCCCGTCTCATCGCCGAAGCCCTCGACGCCGAGGAGATATTCCCCGCGGGCCCCGGACGCTATTACACCCGCTCCCACCCCAAGGACACCGCCCGTTCAGAAGGACGTACCGTCGTCGCCACCGCCGACCCAGCGGACAAGGGCGTCTACAACAATTGGCGTCCCTCTAAGGAAGTGCTCGCCGCCCAACGCGAGCGCGTCGCGGGAGCCCTCGCGGGGAAGACCATGTACGTCATTCCTTATCTCATGGCCGTTCCGGGCTCTCCGCTTGCTCCTTTCGCAGCCGGAGTTCAACTGACCGACAATCGCGTCGTTGTCATGCAGATGATCCGCATGGCCCGCGTTGGACTGCACCTCTTCGACGATCTCGCCGATCCGTCTTTCTTCGTCCGCTCGGTCCACGTGACAGGAAACCTGGACGCCCTCGGCCAGGGAACAGATGAGGATCAGCGCCTCTTCGCAACAATCGCCGACCAGCGCCTCATCATCCACTACGGATCTTCATATGGGGGCAACGCCCTCCTCGGCAAGATCGCTCATAGCCTGCGCCAGTCCGCCTACGACGGATGGAAGTCCGGGAAGTTCCTCGCCGAGCAGTTCATGCTCCTCGGCATCGTCGATAAGCAGACGGGCCGCACTTATCATGTCTGCGGTGGATTCCCTTCGGCCTCCGGTAAGACGAACCTCGCGATGACCCTGCCGCCCGACGCCCTCGGTGAGCGCTACCGCGTGGAATTCTACGGCGACGACATCACCTGGCTTTGGGTCGGCGAGGACGGGCGCCTTTACGGGATGAACTCGGAGAACGGCGTTTTCGGGGTCGCGAAGGACACGAACGAGGCGACGAATCCGGCAGCCTTGTCGGCAATTCAGGACAACAGCGGCGTCCTGTTCACAAACGTCGCCTACAACGAGCGGACTCAGGAAGTGTGGTGGGAGGGGCGAACCCCCGAACCTCCGAGCGACCTCGAGGGCTGGCTCGATTGGACGGGCAAAGCGATCAGCGAGCGCAGTGAAGAGAACAAGGAGCTGCCGTGGGCACACCCAAACAGCCGCTTCGCGACCGCCCTCGACAATGTCACGACCGTAGCCCCGGACGCATCCTCCCCAATGGGCGTTCCGATCGACGCCGTCATCTTCGGCGGGCGCACTCGCGACCGAGAACCCCTTATCCGCGCCATGAAAGACCTGGCGGAAGGGGTGTATGACGGCCTCACTCTCGGTGCAGAAGCAACTTTTGCCGCTGAAGGCGTTGAAGGACAGCTGCGTTACGACCCCATGTCGATGCGCCCCTTCATGTCCTATTCGGAAGGGGACTACGCCGCGCATTGGCTCAAGATCCTCGGCAATGTCACCCACGCTCCGATCTTCGCGCATGTCAACTGGTTCCAACGCGACCCTGAGGACGGACACTTCCTTTGGCCCGGATACCGCGATAACCTTCGCGCGCTCCTGTGGCTCATGGACTATCAGGAGGGGCGCGTCCAGGGAAGAAGAACACCCGTTGGCGTTGTCCCGAACGCTGATGAACTCAATCGGGAGGGGCTTGCCATTTCGGATGAGGACCTTGCTCGCCTGCTCACGATCGACGTTGAACGGTGGAGGCAGGAAATGGGCTTCAGGCGTGAGCATCTTGCTCAATTCACGAATCTGCCCGAAGAGATCGAGGCAGTTCATGAACGAATTGAAACCGAACTGAGGAACTGACCGGTCAGTCTCCACGGTATCCCGATCCAGCGGGTGGGCGGCTCAGCACGGACGGCCGCCCACCCGCTTCACCGTGTCACTATCGCGCTTCCGTTTTTCGTTTTGGAGTTGACACTGCGAGCGCTTGCCCCTGCTTTCCTTGCCTCTGAGTTCATCCTGCCGCTCGCGCGATCCGTGACACCCTGTTCCTCAATCCGCATCGCAGCAGAATTGCCTTTTCACGACTCGTGGCAGGCTCGTCTGAATCGCTTACAGCATCGCACGTCCGCTGCGTTTCGCTTCTGTACCGCAGTCGGCGTCAGTTCTCGGCCTTCTGGCTCTCAATAGTTCCAACCCAGATGGAGCGGGCGGCTGGCAATCCGAAAGACAACTCCTCGTCGGTTCCTTGAAGCTTGAGGGCAACAGCTTCCGAATAGGGCGATGCTTCACACAGGATCACCTCGGCTCCATATACGATCCCCTGCTCTGCGAGAAAACGGACGAGCTCAGGATCGTCGTCGGCGATTCTTTCAATGCGCAGCACCTCGCCTTTCGAGGATGAGCGGGCGAACTCGGCAAGGGAGTGCGCACCGAGGGCGGGCAGGGAACCGTCGGCGCGTGGAATCGGGTCGCCGTGCGGGTCCCGCTCGGGCTCGCCCAGGTGGGCATCAATCCGTTCAATGAGAAGGTCAGAAACGGCGTGCTCAAGGACCTCTGCTTCCTCGTGCACCTGATCTGCTCGATATCCCAGGGTCTCAACGAGGAAAGCTTCGATGAGGCGATGCCGACGCACCATTGCGAGGGCAACGGCAAGCCCTTTATCCGTCAAGGCGACAGCGCCGTAGGGAGCATGGGCGAGGAAACCCTGGTCTGAGAGTTTACGGATCGCATCCGAGGCCGTCGATAGGCGCACCCCGACTTTGGCGGCGATGGTTGACGCTGTGACCGGTTCATCCGACCACTCCCCCAGCGTCCACACCGCCTTGAGGTAGTTCTGACTGCTCGCCGACAACTGAGAGGGGACCATGCCCACAGGGTATCAACGCCCCCTTGTATATCCTGAGTCCGAGCACTGTTCACACAGCCTTTCAGCCTCCATGCTGTCGACTCTCTGCCCTTCTCGCCGACAGCGGGCATGAGACAGTCCTGGGAGGCCTCCACCTGTCCCGGGTTCTAGAACTCCCAGTCTTCGTCGCTCGTTTCCTCGGCTGTGCCGATGACATAGGAGGAGCCCGAGCCGGAGAAGAAGTCGTGGTTCTCGTCGGCACCGGGAGCTAAAGCGGCGAGGATCTCGGCCTTGACTTCCGTTTCCTCGGGAGCGAATCGTGCGGGGTATCCGAGGTTCATGAGCGCTTTGTTCGCGTTGTAGCGCACGAAGACGGCGACATCGTCCATCAGTCCGAGCGGCTCGTAGAGCGCACCCGAATACTGCATTTCGAGCTCGTAAAGTTCCTCGAGGAGGGTGTAGGTGAAGTCGCGCATCTGTTTGTGTTTCTCTTCGGAACGCATTTCGAGGCCGCGCTGGTACTTGTAGCCCGAGTAGTAGCCGTGAACGGCTTTATCCCGCAGGATGAGGCGAATCATGTCGGCGGTGTTCATGAGTTTTGCCCGCACGGAGAAGTGGAGGGGGAGGTAGAAGCCCGCGTAGAGGAGCAGGGAGGACAAGAGGGTTGCGGAGACTTTGCGTTTGAGGGGGTCGTCTCCGTAATAGTGGCGCAGCACGGTTTTTGCTCTTCTTTGCAGCAGGTCGTTGTCGACGGCCCACTCGTAGGCGGCGTCAATTTCTTCACTGGAGCACAGGGTGGAGAAGATGGAGGAGTAGGAGCGTGCGTGGACGGCCTGCATGAAGGCGATGTTCGTGTAGACCGCTTCCTCATGTTCGGTTCGAGCGTCTTGGATCTGGCTGATTTCACCGACCGTCGCTTGAACGGTGTCGAGCATTGTCAGACCGGTGAAGACGCGCATAGTGAGGGTGCGTTCTTCCTGAGTCATCGCATGCCAGGAGGGAAGATCATTGGACAGTGGCACTTTCTCGGGGAGCCAGAAGTTGGATGTGAGCCGGTTCCACACCTCGTGGTCTTTCGGGTCATCGACACGATTCCAGTTGATGGGTCTGATGCGCGCCTCAGGGTCGCGTCGATAGCGGGGCGGCGTGATGGAGCGCTCGGTGATGGGAGTGCGGGGTGTTGATGTGGTCATGATGTCTTTCGTTACGTCGTTTTCGGGATCGTTCGTTCAGAGGCATTCATCGATGGGCATTCATCGACGAAGGTTCATTGGCGGAGGTTCATTGGCGGGGCGTTTGAGGTGTCATCGGCTTCGATTTCCGCCCAGAAGTGTTGGAGGCCAGCGTTCACGCGTTCAACATCGCGATCTGAACCGAGCAGTTCGAAACGATAGAGCTCTGGGACGTGGCATTTGGCGGCGATGATTGGCCCTGCGATGCAGTAGTGTTCCCCGAAATTGGTGTTGCCGCTTGTGATGATGCCACGCAGAAGTGCACGGTTGTGGGGATCGTTGAGGAAGATCGCCACTTGTTTGGGAATTGCTTGAGTTTTGTCCCCTCCCCCGTAGGAGGGGACGATGAGGACATATGGACGGTTGACGCGCAGGCGTCCCTCGAGGCGCGGACGCAGGGGGATTCTCACTGCGGGGCGATCGAGCTTGTCAACGAAGCGTTTGGTGTTCTCCGAGACGGAGGAGAAGTAGACGAGGTCGGGGGATTCGTCGTAGCTGAGCTCGCGCACCGGGAGTTCAGCCCGCTTCGTTGATGTCATGAGGTTCTTTCGTCGTCCCAATCGGCGAGCGGTGAGTCCGGGTCGCCGCGCAGAGCGCTGAGATCGCTCGCGCAGGCATCATTAAACCTCAACTAAGTTCGCTATGCCAAACTTTTTAGTTTGGCGCGCCGAACCCCAAGGCTTTTTGGGTAGAAAAATGGAGGGATCCCCTCCATAAGGGGACCCCTCCACTGAAGCTGACGAAGCCTCACGCTCCTCACAGCGCCTTACACTTCGACCTCTGTCGCTCTTTCACTCCTTGTCTTGGTGGCGACGACGCAGATAGCTCGACAGGGAGATCTCCGCGACCGAATCCACGAGCAGCAGAGCACCAATGAAGCCACCGCACTTGAGCCAGCGCGAGCGCGGCGCTTCACCACGAGCCGCCAGAGTCAGGAGAGCTGTTCCGACGATCGCCTCAGCGGAGGCGAGAGCGCGAACGAGCCCCGGCTTTTCCACAGCGACCGACTGGTAGGTGCTCCACAGGGGCTGTGCGCGCGATTCCGGGTCGCTCAACATGATGTCCACGCTCCGCCCGATCGCATTGGACACGCCTCGCGCAAAGTGGACTTTCGCGCCCTCGACCTCGGAAGCGGGAAGGGTCCCGAGGAGGAAATCAGCAAGCCCAGCGGGCAGACCCAGGGCCTTGACGACTCGCCGGACCGCGTCCTCGCCGAAAGACGTGGTGGATTCGATGAGGGCATCGAGGTCAGCGCCGGGCATGGCCTTCGCGATCGCTTCCAGGTCGGGGCGGTCGCTGACGAAGTCGAGGATCTCCTGGTCGAGTTCTCCAGAGGACTCGTGCGCACCCGCGATGAGGAGGGTCTTCATGCCCCAGTTGTGCGTGATGACGTGCTCGAGGTGATCATCGGTCACGAGGAAAACCTGGAACTCCTCGTCCTGGCGCGAAAGGGTGACCAGCGGAAGGTCACCGAAGTTCCACCCGGCCTTCTCCGGGGGGAGCTCGGCGAGCAGGGCGCGACGCCCTTCGGCAAGTTCGACACTGACGAGGTCGATGCCTTCCAGTGCGGCGAGAAGTGGGACCGAGGAAGCGGGGGTTCGCCCGATCTCAACGATCCTGGAGGAGGGCTCCTCCACATCAAGGTCGTCTTCATCCCAGTTGTCCGAAAGGGGGGATTCGCCCTCGGGGAGGTGATCGGCGGTCGCCGAGCCGATGCGCACCTCGCATTCGAAAAGGGCGGCGAGGGTTTCGGCGAGTTCTTCACTCGTCGGACCGGGCGCGACCTTCTTGTCTTTCACGAGTGCGACGTGCCCGTCGGTGAGCGCGACGTTCACGCCGAGAAGCTGCGGTGAGGAGGGGAACCACTCAAGTTGAGCGAGGACTCCCTGCTCGCGCAGTGCTGTCGCGACGAGGGCGGGGTCGATGTCCCGGCCGATGATCATGCCTTCGATTCGAGTCCAGTCCTGTTCCATTCCGATTCACCCTTCTTCGTTGAGGTACTTCTAATCTCACCACGTTTGACGCCTTTTGTCCCTATGCCGATTTAAGCTTTGCGTCCGCTTTTGGTGAATCTTCCTTCCGTGGAGCTGCAGTGACGCCTTCGAGCAGCCGCATTGTGCGCCCGCTTCGAACTCTGCGGGACCCGACATATGATGAGCCTCGAGCAGACATGGGGATTGGCTGCTCGGAAAGATGAGCGCTGATGCCCAGTACTGTGTTCGTGCGTTTCGAGTCTCCGGTTCCGGTGCCCGCAAATCCTCGTCGCTTGCACGCCGCAGTGTCTTCCGTTTTCGATCTGCCGGAGGGATTATCTGCAGCCAGGGCTGCGTCTCTTCCTGTCTTTGCCCACCGCCCTCCCCACGAGTCTGCGGGCCCGAAGCCCTATTGTCTGGGCGCGTTGAGCTATGCGGATGGGCTTTTCGGTATGGAGATCCGTTTCTTGGATGATCGTCTGGTCGACACTCTGGATGCCTGGCTGGCGTGGGGTGGTGTGCTGCGCATCGGAAGCGGCGGGGAGGACACGGTCCTGCTCGCCGCAGTCGATGGTCAAGTGATCGAGCACCAGTCTTGGGAGGAGCTCGCCGAGTGCACTGAGGACACGACCTGGGAGATACACCTGGTGACCCCGACTGTGTTCAGTTCGAGGGGGCAGCATGTTTGGGGAGTCAGCCCGGCTTCCCTGGCGACGAGTCTGCAGGAGCGCTGGTGGCATACGCATCGGGCGAGCGCTCCGGGCAGAGTTGATCGCGAGGCGATGGCTCGTGTCCTCACCACCTACGATGAGACCCGGCAAGTCCCGGTTTCTTTGGGGATGCCCAGGTCGGATCGTCGAGGACGATTAGCCTCGCGCACGATCATCGCCTGTGAGGGCCGCATGCGAGTCAGTGGTCCGGCGGCTTCGCCTCTAACGCGCGTATTTTCACAGTTGATGGCATTGTCGAGGTTCACGAATGTCGGTTCGCACGCGAATTTCGGCATGGGAGTCATTGACGCTATTGCGGTGGATGCGGGCGTTCAGCCTGATTGAATCACTTCCCGCTCCTGAGTCAGTGGCGCCTTGGGAGGCGCCATAGTCGGATGCCGAACGCTAGCGCAAAGACCATTCCGATTCCTATTGCCCCGAGGATTACGAGGACAAGCCAGACAAACCAGGGAGGACCAGACCTGGCGGTGAGGCTGATGGTGGGGTCCCAGTTGATCCAGACTTCCAGCAGGATCGTCAGCGGCATGCCAATAAAGGTGAGGATACCGATCGCCCATTCCATCATCTGCGAGGTGTAGTGCTGTTCTTGTTCCATTTTTTGCCGTTCGAGTTCCGCCTTTCGTCGTTCGAGAGCAATGAGGTGTTCTCTGCGTTCGATCAGCGTCTGGATGCTCTCGCGAATCGCTCGCGCTTGTTGCACGACTTGGTTGACTGAGCGGTCGAGGCCTGTTGCTTCTTGCATCCACACGAGGATTTGATCCGCTTGGGAATGGGAGGTGACATCCGTCCACCATTCGGAGGCGAGGAATGCGGTCGCTTCAGCGTCGAGGGCGAGCGCTCGATTGATGAGCCCATCCAGTTGCGTTTCCTTTGTCGATGCGCCGTCTTCGCCCAATTCGTTCGTTGTGCTCCTCAAATCGCGTGCGAGTGCTGCGAGGCGCCGAGACAGGTCGAGGGTTCGCATTTGGTTGAGAGTGATCAGCAAATGAATGTTGAGGTTCCTCGTCAGCATTCGCCGAACGGCTTCAACGGAATAGTCAGTGCGTTGTTTCTCCACATAGGCGATTCCATGTTCAGTGGTGTAGACCGCCCATGATTGGGACAGCGAGTGGAGTCTCCTCATCGAATCTGCAAAACGCGCATCACCGAGTTCGATTCCACCACTTGCCGGCATGAGCCCCCATTGCCATCCAGCGATGATCAATGCAGTGCTGATGCTCGGAGCGCAGGCGTGTCCTTGATTCGCCCCCATTGCGAAGTCATTCTCCGCTTTCAGCGCATCAATGATCTCCGGGGACACTTCTAGCCCCAGTTCGCGTGCTTCCTGAACGGTGGACACCGTGTGCCATGCGGCGATTCTCTCTTGCGGAACCCAGGTGATCGTGGTGATCGGGGGAGCCGACTCGTCTGTCTTCACTCGGCCCGGGAATGACAGTGTTCCCTCTGCACAGCCTGCCTCTTCTTCCAGGACTTTCAGGAGGGTGTTGCGCAAAAGGTGGAACATTCGACGAGTGTGGATCGCATCGCGAACAGTTGAGTAGTCCTCGCAGCTCACCTCCGTGTGAACCACGAGAAGAACTCGAAGATCACCGGGCTCTTCTTTGAGCTGTAGGACTTCGAGCGCTCCGATGGTCAAAACGCAGATTCCATCCTTGTTGAGGTGCTGCCGGAGCGTGTTCAGCCTGAAGGAGCGTCGAACGTCGGGGCTGAGAATGCCGTCAACAACATGTGGGTGCAATTCTGATTTGTCTTTCCCCGGATAGGAGAAGGCGGTAGCTGTTCGGAAGTTGACTCCCCCGCTCTTCCACATCGCCGCAGTTGCATCTTGGGGTGATCCCTCCTGCCCCTCAAGGTGGAGTGGAAAACTATCCTCCCAGGACAGAGTGCTTTTCATTTCCAATATAAGGGTCAGGCGCATGCGCGAGCTGTCCTTGATCTTGATGAAACCCGGGCCTTGGGCGACTGCAGCATCACTGCTCATGATGGTCTCCTTCATACCCGTACAGATGATCCTGTTGCACTCGCATGTCGTCTCTTCATGATGCCGGGGCTTTGTTGCCGACCCGCCCGAGTTTTCGCGCCCCGATAACGTTTCCGTTCACGTCGCGGATCTGGTCTTCGGGCCACACAAGATCGCTGCGTTCGGGGAGGTGCTCTGCAAGAGCACGGCTGGTGACGTAGAGGACCCCGGGTTGAGGGGCCGGCAGCGGGGGTTTGATTCCGATTGCCCGTGTTCCCTTCACTACGGGGATCGTGATCTCCTCTGTGTCTTCGCCTTCAGCGCGAACGAGGACGGGGTCTTCCTGTCCTGAAGCGATGACGAGTCGAGGTACTTCCTTGGCGGGAGGCAGGACGAGGCGTTTGAGTTCGCCGTCGTTGTTCGAGGTTTCGAGGAGCACCTGATGGGGGGTGAGATTGACGAGGCGTGCATGTTGCGGCTGCTCAGACGCGCTCGCGTGCCTGTGTGTCTTCGGAGTGTCGTCATGCATTGAGCTCCCCCTCAATCCACTTGCGGAGTTCATTGAATCGCTGCTTCCAGTTTGAGCTCGCGCTTTCGGGTTTCCCCTGTATTGCTTCCTGGATCTTGCCTGCGGCTGCCTCGACAAGATCGGAGTATGTCGTAGTCGTTGGGAGAGAGGTGGAGCTGATCCTCTTCCTCAACACGTCCTCGAGGGCTTGATCAACGGTGAACTCTCCGTGATTGAGGGGTATCTTGTTCCGCACCTGGAAGATCATGGTGAGAAGCTGCTCCCGGGTTGCCTTCTGCAGGTTCTCGACGATGAAATCGCCCTTCCCCCCTCGGCTCAAGACTTCCGGTTCGTCTTGCCCGCGCCCCTTGAAGATGAGTTCTCCCGCGATGGTGGCAAGCCTCGCCCGAAGGAGCTCATCACTCGAAGACCGGCAGAATCCAGCAATGACGCGGTAGACATCCACGATTCTTGCCGCGTGCTCGTCGATCTGCTGCGCATTGACGGTCCTTTCAAGATCTTCCGCCAGTGACTTCGTAGCTTCGGCATGCTCGCGCATCTTCCGGTCACCGAGAGTCAGCAGTCGATAAGTGGACAGCAGATCGAGGCGCTCCATGCAGTACCGTGCCGCTTCGAGCAGAGCCTCTCGAGCATCCTGGTGCAGACCGAACTGATGGAACTGGAAGTGTTCTATCTTCCGTCCTTTCTCGTTTCTCGTCACCGTTGATGCGAGGAACACGGGGATCCCCCATTGTGCGCCGTAGTTCTGGGCGGCGGACAGGGCGGGAAGGATGGTCTCTTTCTCGCCAAGGGTGGCGACGAGTATGGCGCGCGGACGCGGGTTACCGTCGTCGAGGCTCTTCCTGACTTTTTCCGAGACGCAGTCGATGAGTGTCGTGAGTTCTTCCGCTGTCTTCCGATCTCGTGCTGAAGTCCCATAACTGATCACTTCTGCACTTGGCTGTGCCCAAGACGATTCACGAGAGTTGGACGCGGAGAGGGTTTCGAGTTCTTCTTTGAGGTTATGAGCATGGTCGGCAGAGTCCTGAGATGCCAGAAGAACGGTATGAAGCCGGAACTCGCCAGCAACACTGCAAGCCAGGCGAATCTGTTCCGAAGGCACCGTCTTCATGAGGTTGCTCGCGAAGTCACCGCGGTCGTCCTGTTGACGATTCGTCCCAACTGAGCAAATGAGGCACACATGCTCATTGGGCCAGGAGAGGAAGTCTGGGACCGCGCTTTCGCCGACAGCCGCATGTACTTTCTGTCGTGTCGCCTCTGCCGCTTCGCCATCCATGAGCGCAGCGAAGTCGTGTGTCGCATTTTCACCTGCGCCGACGAGATCTTCCTGTGCGAGGAGCCAGCCCTCTGTTTCATTACGATCAGGAGCTTTCTGGATCACACGAATGACCGTCCCCAGATTCCCCTCTTTCAGAGGTTTTCTATACTTCTTCCTCCAGGAATCCTTTCCACTCTGGCTGCCAGGTTCACCCGCTAACCTGCGGCAGAACTCTGATGATAACCATGCTCGGATCGACATGCCTGCTGCCAGATCTCCCCGGGCCACATCCATGAGGAGGAGTTGCCCAAGCGCATCCGCCCGCTGGTCCACAGTAGCCTTATCAGCGAATGCCCTTTCCACACTGGCAGCAGCCTGCCTCACCTGCCCATCGTCTTGACACTTCTGCGCCAGCAAGGTCGGCAAGCCCAACCCGAGCAACCAGCCTCGAATCGGGTCCGTACTGATCTTCAGGGGATAAAGCTGTGCCGGTTGACGTTTCGTCAGAAGCATCGAGAGGTCACGGCCCGATGCGATAGCGGCACCGGCCACGCCTAGCACGATCGCAGTGGAACCTCCGGCAATCGGAAGAATCACTTCCCCCTCAGCAGCACTATCTTGCATTGCCTCTTCCATCATCACGAGCCAGTCCTTTTCAGCCAGACTCGGAAGCACAAGAGGCGTTACCTCACCCAGTTGAATCGAATAGCGTTCGCGCACGAGGGATCTCAGCTCTTTCAGCTGCCGCACGAGCACCCGTGCGATGCGTTCTGTTCCTCCCTCGCCCGCTGCCGTGCCGATGATGAGAACCTGCAAAGGCCCTGTTTCTTCGAGTTCCGCGAGCCCTTGGAGCGTGTTCTTCAAGGGGGTGCTGCGATGCTGTTTCGGGTTCACATAGATGTCGCGATGCTCCTCTTCGACAGCGATGTCGTAGTTCATCTCAAGCAAGCGCTGGACGATCCGCTCCGGCTCACTGACCCCTTCCAGCTCATTCAAGCGCCCTTTTTGGATTCGGCTTCGTTCACGCGAGTCAAAGCCTCCGACCGCGATTCCCAGATCACTGTCTCCTGCGATGTGAATGAGCAGTGCCATTCCAGTTCCTTTCGTTCGGGTGCAGCACAGGCCGCATCGGATGAACGAGAGCACTGAAACACCGCGTGCTCCACACGATCAGCTGGGACTATGATCCACAAAGAATCAGAGGTGTGCAATACTTCACACACTTGCAGTAGTTTGAGCTGTCGGAGCGCCCATGTACCTCGTCATGTTGGAGACCAATGGAAATCAACCTTTCATCTTTTCTTCTCCGCGTCTTCGAGAGAACATCGGCGCTTCTTACCAGCTGACGCGTCTAAGGGAGTGGACCCAAGAGGCACTCAGCATCTCTGAGGAATCCCCGCAATGGGTCTCCAGGTCCTCTGGCAAGGTCATCGTCCGCACCGACAGCGAAGAGGAGGCTTCCGAGCTCATCCGCTGCGTCACTGCAACTGCTGCTGCGCAGGCTCCGGGACTTGATGTGACTGGGGTCTACATGGACCTTGGAGAGACTCAATTCATCACAGCGGCTCACCTCAAAGAGATTCATATCCTCGCTGCCCAATATGCGCTGAAGAGGAGGGCTTCTCACGCACGTTTTGCGCAGATGCCGTTCCTCACCCGTGCGAAGGACTCAAATCTTCCAGCTTCGACTTCACTCTCTGCGATGTTCGGCGAGAAGAGGGTGAAGGATGAAAGCAGAGACGATAAGAAGACACCCTATTCCCTAACCTCACGAGTCAACCGATACATGGCGCACCCTTCCCGTTCAAATCTGGTCGACGCCGCAGTAACCTCGGGCGAGCCCAAAGATTATCAGCATCTGCTCGTCCGAGATCCCGAAAAACTCAGGGAGTTCGAGAGGATCCTGCAGCGCGATAGCGGTATCGACGAGGAACAGGGCCTCTCGAAGGTCGCAGTCATCCACATCGACGGCAACGGGGTCGGCGCGATTATGAGCCGCCTGGATGATGCACGATGCAAGATCCCAGCAAGTGTTTTCAAAAACACAATTGGAGTTCCCAAAGGGCGATGCGAGGCCGGTGAGAAAGAACTGCAGGACGCGGATTCAGATTCCCTCAGACGTTTCGTCCTCGAGATCAATGAACGCTTCGAGAAAGCGGTTCGTGCTTCCTTCGGCCGTGCTTGCGTGGCGGTGGCTGAGACTTCACAGCGCATCGCTAAGGCCTCAGAGGATAACAAGTCCCCGAATCAGACGATCCCGATCGTGCCTGTCATTCTGGGAGGCGACGATGTCACCGTCATCACCACTGGCGACTGTGCCCTTGTCTTCACAGAGGCTTTCTTAGCAGCCTATGAAGACATCACATCGGAGGATCCTCTCCTGAAGTACCTCAGCAATCTCGACTCGAAAGCAGAAGAGACGATAGGCCCCATGACGGCGGGGGCGGGGGTTGCGATCGTCCGACGAAATTTTCCCTTCCACATCGCCTACGACCTCGCCGAAGGCCTGGTGAGGGAGGCGAAGAAAATCGGAAAGAGGACATCTCCGCCTCGATCGTCGCTGAGCTTCCACGTTCTCTTCGATACGACAGTGCTCGATTCCGAAGCCATCCTCAAGTCGTATTCGAGCTTCACCAAGCGACCATATTTCCTCCACTCCGCCACGCCGACGGATGAGACCACCTCCGATCATCCCACCTGGCAGGAAGTGATCGATCAAGTGAAGGCGCTCCGCGGTTTCTTCGAAGCGGACGATGACTCCAGCGCGGCATCCCAAAAAGCGCTCAATGATTCCTCCGAAACGGACGACGCTTCCAACGCCGCATCCCAAGAAGCTCTCGTACCGACTTTCCCCAGAACTCGGGCGGCCAGGATACGAAAACTTCTTTCAGAACGTGCCGTTGCCGATGCAATGGGCAATACCCGGCTTGCCGCTGAAATTTACCGTCGGGCGCAAGGAGAATGGGAAGACGCAAAGGAGCACTATCCGGCTGCCTGCACTGCGATCGACAGTCCTGAGGCTCTTTTCGATCTCATGGAACTCACAGACCTTCTTCCCCCCGCTTATGTTCCACAGCGCTCAGCCCCACCAGCCGCGATTCAGAGCGTCGAAACAGCACACACAAGCCCGGCGCTTGACGATCACTCCGAGGTGAACGAATGAATGCTCAGAGTCCGGGGGCGGCCTCGCATGTTGCCTCCTCATCATTGCACCGCTGCGCTCCTGCTCCGTTGACGCTTCATCTGCTTTTCACCTCGGATTGGGGGGTCGGCACTGGCGTCGGCATCGCCGGGGGCGTCGATTCCACGGTTGAGAAGGACCATCGAGGGCTGCCCGTCGTGCGGGCGTCAGTCCTCACGGGCATCATTCGCGAGCAGGCGAAGAGTGTCGCAGATTCCTTGGACGGTGCCTCCAAGGGCCCCTGGCACGAGTTTGTACACGTCCTATTCGGTAATGAGCGAGAGTCTTCTCTTGAGAGTCAGTGGCGACCTCATCGTCTAATCACTTTCACGGATGCCATGGTCACGGACACGAACGCGTCTCCTGAGAAGCTCGTTCACGAGGTCGTGTCCTTGAGTATCGACGAGCAGACTGGGACGGCCAAGGAGGACCACCTTCGTTTCTTCGAGCGAGCTGGCGCGTGTCGACTCGAAGGGGAGGTGGAGTTCTTGAGTGTTGACTTACGAGGGCGGACGGTCCCGTGGACAAATGACACTGTGGAAGCTGCCCGATTCCTTCTGACATTGAGCGGTCTGCTCGTCGAGTCGATTGGCTCGAATCGCAGCGACGGCGATGGTCAATGCACCATGGTCATCGGCGAGGATGAAGGTGCTGTACTCGACCCTCAGAACACTGAGGCAGGGAGTCAAGCGAAGCGGTGGTGTCTCGACTATCTGAAAAAGAAGGGGGTGCCACCGGATGCTTCGACGCTGATCGCACAAGACTTGACTGCCCCGAGGATTGGGCTCGCCTCCCAAGAAGCGTCATCCGCGCCTTCCAGGCCATCGTCACTGCAGCCTGAGTTCCTTCACGCCACGTTGACAATCACCCTCGACTCTCCGCTCGTTTCTTATGACGTGCCTCTGTCGAATGAAATCCGTTCTCTAGATTTCCTTCGCGGTACAACGATCCTGCCGTGGGTGCACAACCTTTTGCGCAATTCTCTTCCCGATGACGAGGGCGTGGCCCGTGCAGTTGTTAATGGTCAGCTGCTCGTCTCTGATGCCCTCCCTGTCTCTAAGGGCATCAGGGGTTTGCCCGTACCCCTCGTGTTGTCTTCACCGAAGACGGAACGTTCAGATGACGAATCCAAAAATTCTTCATCTTCGATACGGACCTTCACCAATCGTTTAAGAGTTGGTGAACCGAGCGAAGTCCATAAGCCCGTGCGTGACGGTTTCGTCTTCATCGACCCTGGATTGACTGGGGGCGTACAGGTTTCATCATCCACAACAAGGGACGTTGTGGGATATACGGGCGCCCCTGCTGTAGTCGGCCGACAGTCAGCGGCTCATGATTCTGCAACGGGTGCTACTGCTCCGGGAGCTCTCTTTCTTGTGCGAGCTCTTCCCCGTGGATTGCAGTTGCAGGCCACTATCAGCATCGAGAAGTCTCTATACGCCCATCTGGAGCGGCACCTGGGAGACCAGCTCATCGGCGTATTCACGCGCGAGTGCGGTATCCCCGCTTTCATGGGGGCACGGCGGTACTCAGGGAGCTTCGGGCGCGTGACATGCCATGTCGGTGACTTCACTATGCTTGACGATGCAGACGACGCACGAGAATCCCTCCTTAGCGACGATGGAGAGTTGACCTTGTGGTTCACATCAGATGTCGTCGTTCGGACATCCTTGCTTGGCGGAGCAGCGGACATCAACGACCTTCTGCGGGCATTTCAACGACACGGCATACCCCTGAAGCAGTCGCATGACAAGCACGATGGACGCTTCACCGCTGGGGTTCGTCATCGCCGCGTCGATTCCTGGTCAGCACACGACCACCAGCCGCGTCCGACGCGAATGGCGATCAAAGCGGGTTCTGTCCTCAAGGTGGTGATGGATTGCGAAGACCTCGAAACCAAAGAGACAGCACTCCGAGCGCTGCTCCGTCTTGGCACCACGGGGATAGGCGAACTCACGGCTCAGGGCTTTGGGCGTTTCATCTTGTGTCCTGACTTGTTGGAACTCGACTCTTTCTCGGTGCACACACTCGATCAATCCGATTTTGTGTCCACCCTGGCTCCTATGGACGGCACGGATTCAGCCGCACCCGATCAGCCTTTAGATTCCGCAGAGTCGACAATGCCGCGCGAGGAGGGCCTCCGCTCATGAGCAGGACACGTTTTGAGCTGACGATCGACGTGACAACAGCTTCACCCCTCCATTCGGGTGGTATCGACGAGGAAGTGGATCGTTCAGCTGCCACTCAGGACCGCAAGTACACGCCTCGAGGATTCGCCAGGAACGGCGATCAATCTCCGGTTCTCACCGGGCGTTCAATCAAGGGAACGGTGCGCGCGGCATGTCAAGATGTAGCAGTCACTGACCCCGATTTGTGGAGTGATATTGCAAGCTTATGGGGAGGTATTGAAGAAGCGGCTTCTTTGACTTTCCATTCCATTGAGATTCCCGAGGATCGCGTTTCTCAACGCCCTAGTATCGCGGTGGATCGGTATTGGGGGACGGCTGCGGATACGGCGCTCTTCGCTCACGAGATCCTTCCAAGCGGCACCTCCCTGACTCTGAGGATTACCGGCGAGTCCAGAGATGAAGAACATCTCGAAAGGATCCGCAAGCTACTCAGCCTGATCCTTGCGCTTTTTCAAGCTGAGCGGATCGTCCTCGGCGGGCGCAAGAACGCAGGGTGGGGTCGAGTCACATTGGCTCATCCCGTTGAGGATTCAGGCAGCGACCCTTGGGAGTACAGCGAGTACGCCCTTGACTCACGCGATGCTCTCATCGAGTGGCTTTCCGAGCGCCCGACGACAACGAAGATTGAGCCCCTTGACGGTGCTTTCCCCACGCCGATCCGCGTCACGATCGGTTGGGAGAGCCCGACGGGCATCCTGGTTGCCGAGGCCCGACGCGAGACCAACGACGAGCCTGAGGGCTCTGAGGATGCGGCGTCCCCGCGCTCTGAGTCGGATGCTCAAGTATCGAAAGAGAGCGATACTCAACGGGTTTCCCTTCCCACGCCATCGACCACTGTGTCTGCCTCTCCGAAACCGGGGCCACGACCAGCACCCCTTCCTGGAAAGGCAGAAGCAGAGAAGCACGCACGAAAGAAGGACAAGGAAGAAAAGAAACCAGAGCCGACACGAGGATTCAAGGACATTCCGCAGGCTCTGAACGACGAGGACGCTTATAAGGAGGCCTATGACAAGCTTCCCCTCGTCCTTCCCGGTAGTTCCATTCACGGCGCACTGCGCTCAAGAGCCTCAAGGATCGCGCGCACGATCCTTGCTCAACGTGCGGCTCAGGGGAATACCGAGGCTCAAAAGGCGTGGAGCAAAGTCGCAGATTGGTCCAACACCGGAATTCATTCCCAACTCGCCGAAGATCTGCCTCTCGTTCAAGATCTTTTCGGGTCTACCGAGCAGAGCGGAGCAGTTTCCGTTTTCGACTGTGAGACGTGTGAGACCAACGAGCTTCTCGACTCTGAGACAAACGAGCGTCTCGACTCTGAGACAAGAAAATCGGCTGAGCCTCTTACCATTACTCACAACGCGGGAGATCGGTGGACGGGTGGCGTCGCCGATGGCGCGCTGTTTTCAGAAGAGATTTATCCAGCGGCACAGTGGAAGCCGCTCGTTCTTGAGTTCAACCCCGAGCGGATGAAGAGCAAGGACAAGAATCGCCAACACGCTGCCTGGTGTCTACTCGGATTGGTCCTCGCTGAGCTCGCAACCGGCTCACTCCCACTCGGGTCAAGGTCCACTCGCGGCCTCGGTGCTGTTCGCGTGTGCGGTATTCGCATCGAAGGCGGTCCGCTGGGCTTCCTCAGCGAAGAGCCCATTGTTATCCATCCGAAGCATGATGCCCAGTCTGAGAAGTCTGTGGGGGATCGCGGAGCTCAAATCGCAGGCATGCTCCTCGAGCATTTGCGAAGCATTCACATCGACCCGAACAGTTGTGCTGGAAAAGATTGGACGGGCTGGTCCAGTTATCTCATTGAGCCTTCTTCTTCCTCTGAAAGGAGCAAATCATGAGTGGAGCGTCCCAGCACGAAAACGCAGAGCCCTTGAAGCTCCCACCTCTCGAAGAGGCGATTCTCGAGTCCCACGCTTTTGAGACGGATGGGATCGAGGCGTTTTTGGAGAGGTTGAACAGGATCCGCGCCACCGAGGCGGGAGCGTGGAACGGTCTCGCCTATACAACGGCAGGGGCTTTCCCTCTTGTTGATTTCGATGAGACGGGCTCTCCGATCCTCACAGGGGGTGATTTTTCGGCTGGGAGGGTCTACGAGCTTCGCGTGTGGCTGGTCCCCTCTGAGGACTGCAGTGTGCTCGCCCGCGAGTTGCGATGGCTCAATGGCTCAGGCGGAGCGGATGTGATCGTGCGTTTGCCCGCTGCTGCCTCGAAAACGACCGAGCATGCGAGTGGTGTCTCTGGGTCATCCTCAAAGCGCTGCTGGTATCGGAGGAACGCCTATCTTCAGCATGTCCCCTCAGGCAGCCGGGCGCTTCCAAACGCTGACGACATCTCCGAAGTCCCCTCTATGCCCAGCATCGAAGTCTTCTGCGAGGAAGAGTTCGGCAATGTCGTATTCACCGATGAACTCATGACAGGAAAGTGGCAGTACAGATGACACCGGTTCACGATCCCTCATTCGAGCCCTTTCATTCTGCCGTCAACCGGATTCCGGTTCTCCGCACTGCGTCATCGCAAGATGCTCAGGAGAACAAGCTCCCTCGTGAGCTTTTCAGCGACGAGATGGCCGTCGGACACGACTGTCTCGCACCAGAACGATTATCTGGACGCATTGATCTTAAGCTGACCGTGCACACTCCCCTCGTCTACGGGGAGCAGACTCGGAATGCTTCAGGACGATCTTCCGTGGCAATACCGCTCTCAAATGGGAACCCATTCGTTCCCCCGACGATGGTCAAGGGGATGATTTCACGCGCGTACGAGGCTCTAACCTGCTCCCGATTCAGAGTATTCGGCGCACTGGAGGATCAGAAAGGCGAGCGGCGTGTGAGTGATGATCATAAGACGCGCCTCACCTACCGGAGTGATCCGGCAAGTGCGCTCTCACTTGTTCCCCTGCGCGTGATACGCGTACACGACGATGGGAGCTGTGACATTCACCTGTTGCGTGGGGACACCGATGTCTACTTGAACCCCATTGAACAAGGTGTCGAATATCCGACGATGTACGCCGCAAGCCTTCAGGCGGAGAGGAAGGGCCATTGTCGTCCTCTGGAGTCTTTGGAGACGATCAAGAACTTGACGCAGCATCGTGCCAAGATCACCTGCCATATGTCTTTGTGTCTTCATGGTGATTGTCGCAAGGGCGCGAGGTATGCCTACTGGCAGGTCACACACGTGCAAGACCCCACAACGCGTGAATTCATTCACTTGTTCGAGGTGAACTCCCATGTCACAGTGGTCGATCGTCTTGAGAACATCACTGGCTTCGTCTATAGAACCACAGCACCCAAGGATCGTCCCAGTACACTGTTTTCGAGGAAACACGATGAAAGGGTCTTCTTCGACATTTCCGACACCGGACCCGAGAAAGTCACTGTGGACAAAACGGTTGCCGAAGCTTTCCAGGTGGTGGTTGACAGTTATGTTCATCTGCGTGAGCAAGAAAAGAAGCTGTCCGCGAAACCGCATCCTCACAACATGTATTCCTATGAGGCGTATACAACTGAGCACTGTCGTCCACTGACCGAGGGAGACCTTGCCTTTGCGGTGGTCCATGAAGGCAAGGATGGGGAGAGCCTCGTTGAAGAAATCGTTCCCATGATGATCGGACGACGCGCATATGCAGAGAGCCCAGAGTCCTTGGCGAAAGCACAAAGAGTCGCGCCTCTATCTTCCAAGGAAGAAGCCTCTGCAGCGGACCGACTATTCGGATACGTGGTCTCTGACTCCAAGGGGCAACACGGCGGAGATGTCGCATTGCGCGGCTCGCTCAGTTGTGGGCCCGTTGATTTCCTGCTGCCGGATAACATCCCGTTCGACCCTGTTAGTCAGGAGTCGTACTCATTGGCACCACTGTTGTCGGCTAAGCCCAGTTCCGCCCGTCGATTCTTAACCTCGCCGTCGGGCGGTATTCCGACTGATGCCGAGCGCAGGCACCTCGCGCGAGGAGAATACTATTCCCGGGGTCAGTTGCTCGGCGCTGCTGCATTCCCAACTCATCGTCTCCTACTGGGGAAAAAAGGCTTCCCCACCTCCGCGACTCAGCGCGTTCCCGTAGAGGGGATGCGCCAGGACAACGATAAAGTGGCGCTGACTGTAGACTCCTGGATCAAACCCGGGAGCATTCTCACATGCTCCCTGACTTTTTCCAACATCACCAGATCCGAACTCGGCGCACTTTTGTGGATTCTCAATCCTCGCAACCTCGTCCCGGAAAGTGAACGTGATGATGCAAAGGCAGTCGGATTCCTAAAGATGGGATTAGGCAAGCCTCTTGGCCTTGGAGCGATTGAGGTTCAGGCAGTGGGACTGCACGTGCGCACAGGTAAAAAGCTGGCAGAGGGGTATGAGACTCTTGACGAATGTCTCAGCCTCGGGGAGCTTAGGCCGGTCGACTTCTCACACTATCCGCTGCCTTTCGAAGAGAACCTCTTGAAAACACCGTGGGTGCGAGCCTTACAGCGATCTGCATTCGGGTACGGCGACGATATTCCCGTTCGCTATATGACTCTTTCAGAGAACAAGGAGAACAATCAGACAGATTTCAAAACAGGTCGCCCCAAGTCGGGAAGGGCGCAGTCACCGGCTTCGCTCGCCGCTCGCGATCCTCAGCCGCTCGAGGTTCCTCGCCCACCTGAACGCAACACGGGACAAAATATCTGGGATCGAAAGCCTGGGAGACGCTGGTGACGACAATGTGACCTAAAATCAACGGTCCAACGCCTTCAACAAAAGCTGCTCTTCTCAATGATCGGTGGAAGGAAGGTGGGACTGAAGCCTCCGATGTTTCCGACGCCAACAGCGTAATAGCGCAGTGTCGCGCATTCTCAATGAGCGTCATGTCCCATCGCGGACGCCCGCTGCGAGTGCATGCTCAGCCTCGGATTCATTCAACGCCCGCTTGTAGAGGAAACCCTGTTTCGCAGAAAAAGCTCTGCTCGCAGACAACTTGTGTGCGGCATATCTTGTTCTCCCTCACCACAACCCCCGGTACAGTCCCACGTCATCGAGGGCGACGGCTGTTCCGAGGATTTCTGCGCGCGCCGCACATCCGGTACACACCGGGTAGATGTGCACGACATCGTCCATTGAGTCGATGATCGACTCAAGTTTTTGGCGCACGACATCAAGATCCGCAGCTTCTAGTCGCAGTTGGAACACGGATTCTTGGATTCTGTACCCCCAGCTTTGAAGAGTGTGAGCGACTCGGTTTCGCCTTCCGTTGGCGGCGATGTCGTAGGCGACGATGTAGGTCATCGCCATGCGACGCCGGTCCACGTGTAGTCGGGTTCCATGATTGCTCGTCCCAGGAGTTGCGCTTCATGGTGAATGTGTCTGCGCCATGTTCCAGTGAAGCCCGGAAGTGCGCCTTTCACATGCCGCTGCATGGTGGCTTCATATCCGTCGACCACAATCTTCTTCCCCTCTCGGTTGAGCCACACGCCGTCCTCGTCCCCCGGTGCACTGGTGGCGTGTTCGGGCCGTAGTCTGTGCGTGCGCAGCAGGGCCATCACAGTTGAATCGACGAGAAGGGGCCGGAACTCTTCCATGAGGTCGAGCGAGAGGCTCGGACGTTTGTCGGTCGAGGAATGGAGAATCCCCAGTGAGGGTTCGAGGCCTGCAGCGAAGAGGGCGCCTGTGCATTCTCCGAGCAGGATTGCATAACAGTAGGACAATGCTGCGTTGGCGAGGTCTCGAGGTGGGCGTCTGCTGCGTCCTTGGAATGCGACATCTTCAGGCACGAGCGAGGACAATGCCGCGTAGTAGGCGGTGGATGCGGCTCCCTCCAGGCCCATGATTTCGTTGATGGAGTCCGCGTGGGTGAGCTCTTGGGCGAGGTTTCTCAGCTCTTGCGCCGCAGATTTCACATCCGTCCTCGCATCTCGGCGTCCGATTCGATTGAGTACGTGCACTTGGTTGCGCAATTTCGCCTTCACAATGGACCGCGCGAGGGGAAGGCGTTGTTCTTCATCGTCGCTGAATGCAGCTTGAGCGAGGAGTCGACGCGCATTGACTGTGGATCGTGGACCCGCTAGCTGCCCGAGGTAGGTTCCTCTTCGCGACAGGCAAAGGACGTCAATGTCGTTGTAGAGAGCCCAGGAGCGTGCTCCTGCTGAGAGCCCTACGCTGCCGGTCAATACGATGCGGCTGACTGATCGCTGGGGGATTGACATTTGTGGGAGCCCGTCAGCGCCGTCGACAATGAGTCGGCCTTTTGTCACGTGGACGCGGGCTCCATCGCGTCCAACATAGACGACGTGGTCCGGATCGGGCTGTCCTTTGATGTCGTGATACGGGTCCGCATCTGGTCTGGTTCTGGTGAAGTCAACACCGAGATAGCAGAACCCTTCATCGAATGTTGTCATGATCGTTTTGTCCTGATTGAGTTTCAGTCCGTGTGCTGCAGCGAGGTCGCTGAGGAGCTCGATAGCGTCGAGTATGTCTTGCTCGCGCGGAGAACATACGATGATGTCGTCTGCGAATCGCGCGTACCCATACCCCGCATCGCATATGTCATGGTCGAATCGTGTGAGGGAGAGGTTGGCGAGTAGAGGTGAGAGGGTGGACCCCTGTGCAACTCCGCGGCTTCGGGCTCGTCGTTGCCCATGTGCTCGTCTGGGCAGTGCGACAATCCGAAGAAGGGCGAGGAGGTCGCGTTCTTGAAGTGATTCGGGCAGGGCTTCGAGGGCGTGTTCAAGGTTGACGTGGGGGAAGAAGTCTTCGATGTCGGTTCTGAGGACGTATTGGTAGCCCTCTTCTCGCAGGGTGGCGACGTGGTGAACAGCATCGTCAACTCCGATTCCTGTCCGGTAGGCGAAGGAACAGGATGATTGAACAAGGTCGGCTTGGAATGCGATGGTGTCGACGATTGCGCGTTCAACGATACGGTCGTGGATCGTGGGGATGTTGAGGGTCCGCGTTTTGCCGTGCACTCCTTTGGGAATGTCGACGCGGTTGAGTGGCTCAGGTTCATATGTTCCGTTGCGCAAGAGTGCAGAGAGTTGGTTGAGAAACTCGTCCGCATTTTCAATGATTCTCTTACTTTGACGCTGAAGAACCCCGTCTTGCGCATCCCGAGCGAGGACGGACTGCCATGCACGTTCAAGTGTTTCAACGGAGGATATTTGAAGGAATACAGGGGAGAGCTTAGTTTCCTCTCCCGTTGTGTTCATGGCGCTACGCAGGCGATAGAGGGGTTGTCCGAAGAAGTAGCCGGCTGTTCGAGGGCGCATCGGCGGCGTCGGTGTTCGTCTTGGTGCACTCTCCATGCGCACTCCCTTCACTGGATGTTACTGGGTAGTATCGCCATTTGGGCCTGTCTGCGTGTCCGTTTCGCGCTCCTCTTGCGCCAGATTCCCCGGGAAGAGGCCGACTTTTCCGCAAGAACGCGTTGAGATCCGGCGGATGAACGCGCCTTGAGCGCTTCGGTGGCGATCACCCTATGACCTGGGTATATGTGCTTTAATGGGGGTGGTGCTGGACGACTCGAGTGGTGCTTTTCGGGTCGGTGGCGATAACCCGCGCATCCTGCCTGGTCACAGGCGGTGTTTTCGGGGAGGGTCAGAAAGCACCTCGCGCCATAAGGTGCATTAAGACTAAATGTATCCGTATTCCTTCACATGCTTGACGACGAGTCAGAAAGCACCTCGCGCCATAAGGTGCATTAAGACTTGACCTCAACCAGCGCGACGGTGACCTGCGACTCGTCAGAAAGCACCTCGCGCCATAAGGTGCATTAAGACGTAGAAGGTGACGCCGGCTTGTTCGTAGTCTATACCGTCAGAAAGCACCTCGCGCCATAAGGTGCATTAAGACCCTCAACAAGGTGATCACCTGTTTGGGAACTGCGTCAGTCAGAAAGCACCTCGCGCCATAAGGTGCATTAAGACGGCTCCTCTAAGGACAAACATCTTTCTCATGTCAGAAAGCACCTCGCGCCATAAGGTGCATTAAGACAGAGGTCTCCTTGGATGAGGGGGATGGGTGTTTGTGTGTCAGAAAGCACCTCGCGCCATAAGGTGCATTAAGACTTGTAGTACGTCTTGTGGGGAACGAGATCGGCCTTCAGTCAGAAAGCACCTCGCGCCATAAGGTGCATTAAGACCCCGTTTAGAGTGGAATACCAGGTCGTCAATGTGGCGTCAGAAAGCACCTCGCGCCATAAGGTGCATTAAGACTCATCGATCCCTGCCCCCAGAGTGTGAGTGATGAACGTCAGAAAGCACCTCGCGCCATAAGGTGCATTAAGACCGCAGCAGACATCGCCCCAATCCCAGTCAGAACACGTCAGAAAGCACCTCGCGCCATAAGGTGCATTAAGACTCCAACTCTTCCTTGCTCAATTCCACCCCGGGTGCGGGGTCAGAAAGCACCTCGCGCCATAAGGTGCATTAAGACTTCGAAGAGTAGATGATATCGTACCCGTCGCCATGGGTCAGAAAGCACCTCGCGCCATAAGGTGCATTAAGACGCGGGGATCACCGTGGTGTGCATCGACATGGTGGTCAGAAAGCACCTCGCGCCATAAGGTGCATTAAGACTCTCACATTCCTCACCATCGACGATGACGGTGATCGTCAGAAAGCACCTCGCGCCATAAGGTGCATTAAGACAATACGTTCAAGTGTTAGTGTGTGCCCGTCAATTTTGTCAGAAAGCACCTCGCGCCATAAGGTGCATTAAGACTGCGGTAGGCATAAGCCTACCACCTCCTTTCTAATGTCAGAAAGCACCTCGCACCATAAGGTGCATTAAGACAAGTCTTCAAGAGCGCTATCAAACTCTGCCCGCACGGTCAGAAAGCACCTCGCGCCATAAGGTGCATTAAGACATTGTGCTGTCCTCAATTGGGTGCGGTGTCGAAGGTCAGAAAGCACCTCGCGCCATAAGGTGCATTAAGACTCGGTATCGATTAAGCGAGCTACATCATGTTCATCGGTCAGAAAGCACCTCGCGCCATAAGGTGCATTAAGACCGACGGCCTTACCATCGAAATTATCGTACTTTCAAAAGTCAGAAAGCACCTCGCGCCATAAGGTGCATTAAGACGCTCGTCGGAGTCGCAGATGGCCTGGATGTCGGCAGGTCAGAAAGCACCTCGCGCCATAAGGTGCATTAAGACGGCCGAGGCTCAATACGCTCATCGCCTGCGCTCAGTGGTCAGAAAGCACCTCGCGCCATAAGGTGCATTAAGACATATCTTGATGGAATAGACATCTTGCGCCTTAAAGTCAGAAAGCACTTCACTCCATAAGGTGCATCAAGTCCGTCCTGGAGCTGCGACTTCTGGACTGTGACCTCAGAACAGAAAGCGCCAGCACGCGATAGAAAATGCAGCTAAAGACAGCGGGGCACTAAGGCAACCACCTTGCCTCAATGCCCCACCCTGAACACGATCTACAATCAAGAGCCCTGTTAAAACACAACACGAGCCCCTGTCACAACACAAGCGGGGCC
>ERZ773042.240-NODE-240-length-41488-cov-4.725485_pt1 | contig 41488 bp, 36 predicted proteins | sample MGYA00511664_ERZ773042 | MGnify/ENA primary metagenome ERZ773042 (study PRJEB29015, sample SAMEA2737984) | human oral metagenome | biome: human oral; feature: human-associated habitat; material: dental | place: China | collected 2036 ... | reverse complement strand
AAGAATATGCTTTTGAAATTTGCTCAAACTATATACAGTCATTCCAATTGTTCAATAATCAAATTAAATTCTATAAATATAAAAAAGCTCGACCTGCCAAATATAGATCCGGATGTCGCAAAATATCTATCTAAAATGTACATTGAGCATAAATTTGATCTGCTCGGTAGCGGGTGGGTAAAAAATAGCTATGATAGCGCGGCGCTCGGGCTTGAGGGCTACAGGTACGATATGAATGTCGCGGCGCCCGCGAATGTGCCAGAGGGCTACGAGCCGATCGATTGGCAAAAGGATTTTAAAAGCGGCTTTCGGTGGGATGAAAAAAAATGGTACAAAGATCAGCGCATAGCCCATAAGCCCGGTAGCGATATAAAGGTGCCGTGGGAGCTTGCGAGGTTCCAGCACTTGCCGCAGCTTGCTATTTTTGCGATGACGGATCCGAGTCTAAAAGAGCAAAATTTAAAAGAATTTAAAAACCAAATTTTAGATTTTATCCACAATAATCCGCCTAGAATGGGCGTAAATTGGACCTGCACGATGGATGTTGGCATTAGGGTAGCTAATATGCTGGCGGCTTACGATATGTTTTGCCAGATGGATGAGGGTGGAATTTTAGATCAAAATTTTAAGCAGGCCTTTTCAAATAGCGTCTACGAGCACGCTCTTCATATCGTAAATAATCTGGAGTATTCGCCGCATCTTACGTCAAATCACTATCTAAGCGACATCGTGGGGCTGCTGTTTGCGTGCGCGTATTTGAACGGCGATGGCGAGATAGACGCGTGGCTAGCGTTTGCCCTCCAAGAGATAATTAGCGAAATGAAAAAGGAATTTTACGAAGATGGCGGAAATTTCGAGAGTTCTACGAGCTATCACCGCCTAAGCGGCGAGCTGATGGCGTATGCTACGGCTATGATACTGGGTCTAAAAAGTGAAAAAATTTCATCGCTAAAAAATTACGATGTAAAGCTTTGGCGCAAAAAGCCGAAACTTTTACCGCCGGAGGAGCAGGAATTTAAAATTTTAAACGGACAAATAGCGCTGCCGCAGTGGTTTGTGGACAGGCTGTATAAAATCGGCAGGTTTACTGCCGACATTACAAAGCCAAACGGAGAAGTGCCGCAATTCGGCGATAACGACAGCGGCAGGCTTTTTAAATTTAGCCCAAACGGCGAGTTTTTGAGTAATGAACAGGCCGCGCGAAAATATCTAAATTTAAGCGGCTTTGGGGGTGGCGACGAGCCGTTTTGGGACGAAAATATCTTAAACCACTCCACGCTAATTAGCTGCATGGGCGGGATTTTTGACGATGAGATATTTAAAAACGATATGCGCTTTGAGAGGAGTTTTACGAGAGCTCTTGCGGGACGCACGCTGCAAGTAGGCGATAAAACATACAAAAGCCAGGTCGCTTTGAGCATAAAATTCGGCGAACTACCGTACCGAAAAAGCATGGAATTTAAAATTCCAAATTCGCAAGAGATCAAAAATCTATTTTATCCAGACAGCGGAATTTTTATCTTCAAATCCAGCAAATTTTACCTCGCTATCTGCGCTACGCCGCTTGGGCAAAATGATCACGGCGGACATACGCACAACGATAAGCTGGGCTACGAGCTGTGGATAGACGGGCTGGATATAGCAAGAGATCCCGGCACCTATCTTTATACGCCGCTCCCCGGCAGAAGAAATGAATTTCGAAGCGTCAAGGCTCACAACGTGCCGATCGTGGAAGATCTAGAGCAAAATAGTTGGGGCGAGGGAGCGATCGGATTATTTGGAATGTTTGCGGAATGCAGATGTGAAGTGGCGGATTTTGGAGAAAATTTTATAAGTCTCGCCGCAGAATATAAAGACATAAAAATTATTAGAAAATTTGAGATAAAAGGGGACAAATTGGAGATTATCGATATGGCAAATAGGGAATTTTATTATAGTAAATTTGGGTTATATTCAAATGGGTATGGAAAGTTAATGAAAAATGTCTAAAAAAGTTTTAATGGCCGTTGCAAATTACTATACTTCGCCGTTTCAGGTCGGTAGTCATCACTATGCCAGAGCGTTTGAAAAGCTAGGGTATGAGGTGTTTTTTATCTCAAATCCTATCTCGCCGATACATAAAATTTTTGCAAATAGCAACGAGCTAAAAGAGCGGGAAAGAATTTATAAAAAAGGCGGCGAAAGTGCGGGGGGCATTTTTTATTATGTTCCGCGCTCCCTTTTTACTCCTCAAAACAAGCCGTTTTTATCGTCAAATTTTGTTTTAAACAATTGGCAAAATTTTACGCGTCCTAATTTATTAAATTTTATAAAGGAGCGAGGTTTTAGCGAGGTTGATATATTGTGGTTTGATAGCCCGTTGTTCGGCTTTTTGCTGGATACCATAACTTATAAAAAATCGATTTTAAGGATAGCTGATTATTCAAAAGGTTTTAATGCAGTTTCTGATACGCAGTTTAAAGCCGAGATAAATATCGCAAACAAGGTGGATACGGTCATTTATACGGCCAAAAATTTAAAGGAAAAATACGATCAAATAAAAGATAAATCTAAAATGAAATATGTACCAAATGGCATTGATCTTGATTTCTTTAAAGCGGCAGATAGGTCTTTGCCGCCACAGCTTGAAGATATTCCTGAGCCTAGGGTAATTTACGTAGGGGCAATACATGATTGGTTTGATGTGGACTTAGTGTATTACTGTGCTAAAAATTTGTCAAATTATAATTTTATTATAATAGGTCCGGAGCAAAAAGATCTATCTTTACTTAAAAAGCTAAAAAATATCCATATTTTGGGCTCTATACCATACGCTAAAATTCCTGCATTTTTATATAATTCACAGGTGGGCATAATTCCTTTTAATGTTAAGGATTATCCTGATTTAGTAAATAGTATAAATCCTTTAAAGATGTATGAGTATCTTGCTTGCGGATTAAGGGTTGTTAGCGTGGAGTGGGATCAGATTAAAGATATGAGTGATTATGTGTATTTTGCATGTAATAGCGATAGCTTTCTGAATTGTATTGAAAGTAGAGAAGCTAGGCAGAGGTTTCATCTAGAACATGTTACATGGAATGGCAAGCTAAGCACCTTGCTTAAAGATTTATGAAGTTACTTTATAGACTTTTACCTTTTTTTATATTAAAACAACCATTTAGTCTACCATTATATTTTAATGCTTTGGCTCCCATTTTTGGATTTATTTACATATTTAAGTATAAAAAGATATATGCATGCTATATTCCAATTTTTATTATGATAATATGCAATGTTGTAGTATGTGCATATACTGCCCGGATATCATCGATTTTTAGGCTACTGCAACTTACTTTAATTTTATTTTTCTCTATGTATTTAATCAAGGTATTAAAAAAGTATGATATATTTTTAATATTAAAAATAATGCTTATATTTATTATACTTGTTTTTATCTTAGAAGTATACATGGGCAATAATGCTGGCTATAGAGATTTTTTTGGTTTTTATTTGCCACGATACAGGGGGGTTATTGGAGAATTTAATTTTACTGCATTATTGCTTATAGTGATGGTTCTGTTGTTCCAGCATTCTAAAATATACTAAATAAAAAAGGGTCTGTTGTAGCTCATTTGCAACAGATCTTTTTTATTTATAATTTTTACTGCTAATAGGAGCTTTATAATATCCTTATTCTTATTTATATTTTTGTCTATAATCTCGAAGATAAACAAACGAGTAAGTGTTTATTTTGGATATCTATATATTTTATTTATATTTCTATATCCGTTTTTGATACTTGGATTGGACCGCATTTTGGATATAGATAATAAAATTTTAATAGATGATTTTTCGTCTCTTAGGTATCAGTTACATGTTGCATATGCTAATATGGGTTTTGATAATTATGGTTTTGGTATAGGATATTTTAATGGCAAAAATTTAATTCTTGATTCAGAGTACTTATTGCATTTAAATGCTTTAGAGCGTATGAATTTGATATTAGAACAACACAATCTTTTTCTACAAGTATTTTCTGAATTCGGTGTTATTGGTTATATTTTGTTTTATGCTTTTATAATTTATATTTTAAGAAAAGCTATATTGACAAATCATAATTTATTTATTGCCTTTATATCTTTATTGACTTCTTGCCTATTTGTCAATGCTTTGCATGAGCTTATTTTTTATATATATATATCATATATACTGAAGGATTATGACAAATGAAAATTTTATTTATCACGCTTAGAGCTGATCACGGCGGCGGCCCAAAACACGTCGATCTACTTATAAATAATTTATCTAGCGAGATAGAGATATATCTTGCTTGTCCGCAAGATAGGCCCTATTATGATCTGTGGAGCAAGTCAAAAAAGATTAAAGATATATTTACCCTGCCGCATAGAAAATTTAGTGCGAAAAAGCTCCTTGGACTGAATAAATTCATAAAAGATAACGATATAAAAATAATTCATTCCCACGGTAAGGGTGCTGGTATCTATTCGCGGATGCTTAAAATTTTAAATCCAGGGCTAAAAATAGTCCATACTTTACACGGCGTTCATATCGGAGAATACGGCTTTTTAAAAAAGAGCGCGTATATTTTTTTGGAGCGATTTTTAACGCTATTTACCGATAAATTTATAAATGTGTCAAATAGCGAAAATAGCGTTTGTTTAAAGCTTAAATTATTTAAAAAAAGCAAGAGTGAGATCGTATATAACGGCATAAAAGCTCTTTTGAAAGACGATAACGCCAAGATAAAATTTGATCTGTCAGGAAAAAGGGTAGTTACGACCATTTCGAGATTTGACTACGCAAAAAATATGAGTTTGGCGTACGAGATAGCCAAAAAATTTAAAGACAAATCAAGTATCGTTTTTTTATGGCTCGGAAACGGCGACGATAGGGTAAAATTTGAATCTATGGCGCAAAAAGACGGCGTAAATATAATCTTTACGGGCTTTACCGACGAAGTGCCCGCGTATCTATCCGCTACGGACATCTACCTGTCTACATCCAGGTGGGAGGGGCTGCCTTATGCGCTCATAGAGGCGCAGTCGCTCAGTATCCCTATAGTGGCGACAAACGTTGTGGGAAATAACGAGGTTGTAGAAAACGGCAAAAGCGGATTTTTGTTTGAGGACGCACAGCAGGCGTGTCGGGATATAGAAATTTTATTAAACGATGAGAAAATATACGGTAAAATGCGAGGCGAAGCATTGCTAAATTTTAAAGATAAATTTAATATCGGCGCTATGATTCGTAAAGTGGAAAAAATTTACGAGCAGATATTTGAAAATAGATCAACTAGGGAGCCGCAATGAAAAAAGCCCTTATCCACGACTGGTTTAGTACCTATGCGGGCGCGGAGAAATGCGTCGAGAGTTTTACTAATATCTGGGATGATTTTGAAATTTACAGCCTCATCGACTTTTTAAAGGGTGCCGACCGAGATAAAATTTTAAAAGGCAAGCACGCTCACACGAGCTTTATCCAGAAGCTGCCCTTTGCAAAGGACAAATACCGCAACTACCTGCCGCTATTTCCGCTTGCGATTGAGCAGTTTGATCTAAGTGGCTACGACGTCGTGCTGTCTAGCTCGCACGCCGTCGCAAAGGGTGTGCTGACGCACTCAAATCAGCTTCACATTGCCTATGTACACACGCCGATCCGCTACGCGTGGGATCTCTATCATCAGTACTTGCGCGAAAGCGGGCTAGATCGCGGTTTAAAGGGCATGCTGGCGAAGTATTTTTTACATAAAATTAGGCTTTGGGATGCGAGCACCGCAAACCGCGTGGATCACTACGTCGCAAACAGCCGCTACATCGCGCGCCGTATAAAAAAAACCTACGGCAAGCCTAGCGACGTCATCTATCCGCCCGTGGACGTGGATAAATTTAAGCTGCGCGAAGCCAAAGAGGAATTTTACCTCACTGCCTCGCGCATGGTGCCGTATAAAAAGATCGATCTCATCGTCGAGGCGTTTTCGCAGACGGATAAAAAGCTGCTCGTTATCGGCGATGGTCCCGATATGGCAAAAATAAAATCAAAAGCGGGCAAAAATGTCGAACTTTTGGGCTTCGCAGATGATGAAACGATGGCGGATCTTATGGGGCGGGCTAAGGCATTTGTTTTTGCCGCAGAGGAGGACTTCGGCATTACGCCGGTGGAGGCGCAGGCATGCGGTACGCCGGTGATCTGCTTTGGGCGCGGCGGCGCTCGCGAGACGGTGCGCGATGGCGAGAGCGGGCTGTATTTTATGGAGCAAAACGCAAAGGAGCTGCTCGCCGTCGTAGCTAAATTTGAGCAAAATTATGATAAATTTGAGCCTGTAAAAATCAGAGAAAATTCTTTAAAATTTTCGCGCGCGCGCTTTGAAGCCGAGATCAAAAGCTACGTCGAGAAAAAATATGAGGAATTTAAGGACGGCCTAAATGACTAATATAATCCTAAGCGGCGGCAGCGGCACGAGGCTGTGGCCCATCAGTCGCACGCTTATGCCAAAGCAGTTCGTGCGCCTCTTTGACGATCGCTCGCTTTTTATGATGAGTTACGAGCGAAACTCCCCGCTATGCGAGCGCACGCTCGTCGTCTCAAACGAGCAGCAGTATTTTTTGGCGCTCGATCAGCTTGAGGCCCTAGGCGCGCGCGGCGTGAAATTTCTACTCGAGCCCGTTGGCAGAAACACGGCTCCTGCGATCGCGCTTGCGTGTTTGAGCTTAAAGGCCGAGGAGATCGTTTTCGTAACGCCGAGCGATCATCTAATTAAAGACGAAGCGGCGTATAAAAACAGCGTCTTGCGCGCGTACGAGCTTGCAAAACAGGGATTTTTGGTGACGTTTGGTATCAAGCCAGCGGATGCAAATACGGGCTACGGCTATATCGAAGCAAGCGGCGAGGACGTGTTAAAATTTCACGAAAAGCCTGAGCTTGCGGCTGCGCAAAGCTACATAGCGGCGGGGAATTTTTACTGGAACAGCGGCATGTTTATGTTTAAAGCGGGCGTATTTTTAGGCGAACTAAAAGCGCAGGGCCCTGAAATTTACGAAGCCTGCGTTCGCGCGCACGGAAATTCTAACGCGGAAAATCCGATTAGAATTAAACTAGGCGATATGCAAGAAATCCCCGCAGATAGTATCGATTACGCAGTTATGGAGCGCACGAGCCTTGCTAAGGTCGTACCCGCAGATATCGGCTGGAGCGATCTGGGAAGCTTTGATAGCTTAGACGCCGAGCTGCCCAAAGACGCGAACGGCAACACCGCAAGCGGGCAAAATATCGCTCTAAATTCTAAAAACAATCTCATCATCGGCTCGGGCCGCACGATAGCCGCCATAGACATCGAGGATCTCGCTATCGTAGATACCAAGGACGCCCTGCTCGTATGCAAAAAAGGCTCTACCCAAAAGGTAAAGCAGGTGGTGGAACGGCTAAAGAATAGCGATCTAGCGCGCGTGCATGTAACGACGCACCGCCCGTGGGGCAGCTACACGGTGCTCGAAGATGAGCGCGGCTACAAGATCAAGCGCATCGTCGTTAAGCCCGGCAAGCGGCTATCGCTGCAGAAGCACTACCATCGCAACGAGCACTGGATCGTTGTTAGTGGCACTGCGACCGTGACTGTGGGCGAGCGAAATTTCTTACTACGCGAGAATGAATCTACGTTCATTAGGATGGGCGAGGTTCACCGTCTCGCAAACGAGGGCAAAATTCCCGTTGTACTAATCGAAGCTCAAGTGGGCAGCTACACCGGCGAGGACGATATCGTGCGCCTGCAAGACGATTTTAATAGGAGTTAGGATGAAAAAGCAACTCTGCATTTTGATAATCTTGGCGGTCGATATTTTCGGCATCTGGCTTTGCTTCGGGCTTGCCGTGGTGCTTAAAAATCTGCTCTACGGCGATAGCGTGCTGCTGGATATCGGCAGGTATCAAGGCTTCGCACCGTCCTACGTCATAATGATATTTCTATTTTTCTATCAGGGGATCTATTCGAGGCGATATGATTTTTGGCACGAGAGTAGAATTTTAGTGAGAAGCTGCTTTTTTGGGCTTTTGCTCAGCCTTGCGTTGCTTGCTTTAATCAAAGTCAATTACGAATTTTCGCGCGCCAGCTTTATTCTGAGCTTTGCCTTTATGGCGGTGGTTTTGCCGATTTTTAAGCTCATAACGAAAAGGGAGCTTTTTAAATTTGGCCTATGGCAGAAGAGGGCGAAAATTTTAGGCGAGGGCGAAGAGTTTGAGAGCGCCGTCTTAGAAAGCGCGTATTTGGGATACGTTAGAGCTCTTGGCAGCGATTACGACGTGTTGTTTATCGGCGGAAGTAGGCTTGGGGCGAAAGCCTTGAACGAGCTTATCGAGCATAATATCAGAAAGAACAAAGAAATTTTATTCACCCCCGTGCTGCGCTCATACGACTTTACGCAGGCAGATATTTACAGCGTTTTTGCCTCGCGCACGAGCCTCTTTGCGATACGAAATTCTCTGAAAAGCCCTTTAAATTTAGCTCTTAAACGCGGGCTTGATTTGGCGCTAATTTTCTTAGCGCTTCCTTTGCTGGTGCCGATCTTTGGCGTAATCGCGCTGATGATGAAGCTAAAAGAGCCCAAGGGGCGCATATTTTTTTCGCATCAAAGGATGGGGTTTGGCGGCAAGCCGTTTGGATGTCTGAAATTTCGCTCGATGAAAGAAAACGGCGATGAAATTTTAGCTCAGTATCTCAAGCAAAATCCGCAAGAGGTGGAGTATTTTGAAAAATATCACAAATACGAGCATGATCCGCGCATCACGAAGCTGGGCGATTTTTTGCGCAAAAGCTCGCTAGATGAGCTCCCTCAGCTGATCAACGTCCTAAAGGGCGAAATGAGTATCGTAGGCCCTCGCCCGTGCGCACAATACGAACGCAAGGATATGGGCGAATATGCAGATCTAATCCTGGCCGTCAAGCCCGGAATTACGGGGCTTTGGCAGGTGAGCGGGCGCAGCGACGTGGATTTTGCGACCAGGGCGGGCATGGATGCGTGGTATATGAAAAACTGGTCAATATGGAACGACATCGTGATAATCATAAAAACCTTTAAGGTGGTCCTTGTTCGCGAGGGCGCAATTTAAATTTTAAATTTGGAGAAGAAATATGCAACAGAATTATTGTGAAGATGATGAGATTGATTTGCTAGATTTGGCAAAAAAGATATGGAAATATAAAAAGCAAATTTGTATAGTAACTTGCGGATTTATTGCTGTTGGGCTTTTGTACATTCTATTTGCTACTCCGTGGTATAAAGCAACGGCGGTGGTAGAAACCGCCTATTATAATAATGAAACTGGTATGCCACAGTATATAACCGAAAGATCCGTTCGGATGCATGAGCTTAGAGTAAAATATATTGATGGACTAAAGGATATTAAGGACAAGAACGTAACGGTTGATAGTATCGTCGCTGATAAAGATAGCGCCAATATATTTATTATAACGGCGTTTGCCAAATCAAACGAATTACTAAAAAAACAGATAGATGAGATGGTAGCAGATTTAAGCAAAGAAGATGCTATAGTTTTAGATGAATATAAAAAGGCTGTACGCGAACAATCGGTAAGTATTGATTCGCAGATAAGTTATTTAAAAAATGATAAAATTCGTAATTTAAAAGAACGCATAGAATATTTAAAAGGTGTTCAGATAGCCAAAATAGATGATCAAATAGACATGTTGAACAAGAAAGAAAAGCCTAGCGATGCTGGCGAATTAAAACTTATGGAGTTAATGAATATAAAAGACAAAATTTTAAATGACAATATACCTAAAATAAGTGACGAAATGAGTGCTATAACTCTAGTACAAATTCCTGATTTAATGAAGAAAAAGAGCATTATAGAAAGTAGGCTTTCTGATTTTAATTTTAAAACTTCTCATATAATTTCTAATATAGTTTTATCTGATCGCCCAGCAAAGCCTAAAAAACTAATCATTTTAGCAATATCTGCAATAATAGGACTTATGCTTTCTACCTTTGTAGTATTGGTTTATGATAAATTTAAAACCTGCAATTCCGAAAATAGATAAATTTTAAATAATTTATTTCTATATTGGGGTGTTACGGTTGAATGTAAAGGCTGCTTTGATAAAACTCCCTACTGCAGCGCTTTATATGGAATATTATGTTGCACGAACCTTAGCAAAATTATATATTGGCGCTAAATCAGCAAATGCTATTTTACTAAAGAGTAAGGATGACATTTGGCTATTGCGGTATCAAAGATAGATTTGTTTTGTGCTTTTGGCTGTGACTATTAAATTTTATCTATGCATCGAATCCTATCGCTTGGATACATTATCAAAAAAGTCATTTATTACTATCGAGTAGCCCCAATTTGCATTTACAAAAGCATCGTGATTATAAATTTAGGTGTATTAATTAAAAATCGCCGATTAAAATTCTATAATTGTATGTAAAAAAGTATTGGTGTCCCGTGTAGGATTCGAACCTACGGCCGCCTGATTAAGAGTCAGATGCTCTACCAACTGAGCTAACGAGACAAGAACTATAATTGTAGTGATAAAAATATAAAAAACTGATTAAATTTTATAAAAATTTCGTTAAATTTCATAAAATTTTATCCGGTCTTTATATATCTAATAACTCATAAAAATTAAATGAAATACTTTAGTAAAGAATCAATAAATCTTTTTAAAATAACCTATGCGCTTCGATTTCACATCTAGGCGCTCTTGCACAAACTCAACGCAAAGCCAAAGCAAGAAGCCCCATAAGCGGGGCTTGGCTCGATAATTTATTTTGCTTTTTTAGCCTTTTTGCTTCGCGTAGCCTTAGCGTGAGTTCTAGGAGAGCGGTTTGAGATGATCGGCTTACCGTCAGGATATTTTTTCTGCACGTGATTTACAGGTATCGCCGCACTGCTGCTAGCGCCGTATTTCTCGCCGTTTGTGAAATACTTCCTCATCACTTCTTTCCATCTTTTTGCGTATTTATTCGCGCGCGGAGAATCGTTTAAAATGTCCTCGTAGTCGTAAATTCTCTCATAGAAGTCGTTAGTTAGTTGATCGTCGATAGTGATTCTGCCGTTGTCGATCGATACGCCTAGGTAGACGCCTGTTTGCTCGCCCGGGCTTACCATCCATGCAGAAATATCAGGTAGATCGGTTGCGCGACCAGTTCTTCTACCTACGCCGCCTGCTGCAGCACCTACATTGATCTCAAGGGTGTCTGTGCCGGTAAAAATGTCTTGATATGACTTCGTAGTATGAAAGATCATAACGATGTCGCTCGTCTCGTAGCCTGCCTGTAAGCCCACGCCGTAGCCTTTATATTTGATAAAAATCGGTGAACTCCACTCGCCGTTCTCGCCTTTGACGCTAAAAATTCCATCGCCGTATTGTAGCGATGCGCCCGCAGCTAAACGTTTTACGTCGGTTAGGATTGCGACGGCTTTGGCGCTGGTTAGATAGCGCTCATCGGTGCCGAAGTTATTAGCCGCTACGAAAGATCTAACGACGTTAGTCGCCGCTATAACCTCTTGATTTGCCACGACGTCCGCGTGCAAAAGACCGCAAAGTGCAACAGATGCTAGAAGCAAAAACTTTTTCATCATTTAATCCTTTTAAAATTGAATTTTCGTTATTATAACAGCAATTTCATTTGTTTTAGCTAATTTTTAACAAAAAATTGATGAAAAATAACGAATTTTGGAAAATTTATGAAATTTCTAGCTATTTTTGCACTTTTGGCGATCAAAATTTTCGCTTTAGACATAGTAAACGGTGACGTTATTATCTTAAAATTAGATAAAAGCACAACCGAGTTGAGCTTTGGCTCAAAGAAAATCCCCCTTATCGAGGCTCCAAATTCTAACAATAAAATCGCCGTTTTAGCAGCGAATTACCGTGCTAAGGGAGATTTCGCGCTGCGAATAGTAGATCAAAGCGGCAGTCACGAGCAGATCGTCGCTTTGAAAAAGGGCGAGTATAAAAAAGAGGCCCTAAGTGTCGCTCCGGGTAAAGTTAAACCGCCTAAAGAAGCCGCCGCGCGTATCAAAAAAGAGCTCGACGAAGCCAACGCGATCTATGCGATCACCACGCCGCGCTATCTTTTTTCCACGCCGTTTGAGCTGCCTTTAAACTCCAAAATAACCTCTGCATTCGGCAATGCCCGCACTTTCAATGGCGAGCTTAAAAGCTATCACAGCGGCACCGATTATCGCGCCGCAGTAGGCACTGCAGTGCGCGCTGCCAACGACGGCGTCGTAGTCATCGCCAAAGACCGCTACTACGCGGGCGGTTCGGTCGTGATCGATCACGGCGGCGGCATCTATTCGCAGTACTATCATCTAAGCGAGATCAAAGTGGCGCTTGGCGATCACGTTCACAAAGGCGATGAAATCGCACTTTCGGGCGAGAGCGGTAGAGTTAGCGGCCCACATCTGCACTTCGGCATCGCGATCAACGGCGTGAGCGTCAATCCGCTAAGCTTCGTCGCTAAATTTAATGAAGTGGTTTTTGGTGAGCGCTAAAATGCCCTACAATCCGAAGGAATTAATGAAAAAAATTCTCGCAGGCAGCGATTTTAAGCTAAAAGGCTCGGTCAAAGGCCGCGTGCGCGTCGCGAGTAGGGACGGAGCGATCGTAAATTTTACCGCTGCAGACTTCGGCGTGCAGAGCCTAAACGACAAAATTTCGCTCAGTGGCGAGCAGTTTGAGCGTTTTAGAGCTAGAATTTTTGGGATTTTAAACTCTGGCGGACGCGAGCTTGCAGGCAGGCTCACGCTCTCTTCTACGCCCAAAAAGAAAGCCCGCGCAGATCGTCTCCGCACGGCGGATGGCTATGCGGAGCTTGACGACGCCTGCGATTTTGGTAGCTTTTGCGAAGGAGATTTAAGCGCAGTTTCGCCCGAGGCTGGCGGCAGCTTGGCAAAGACTTCGTATGCCATAAATGCAAGGTGTGGCGAGCGAGATTTTTCTGCGCGTAGCGCTCAGAGCGCGCAAGGCTTTACTTCTAGGGCAGAATTTCAAGATGTTTCGCAAGCAGAATTTTATGGTGCGGCTCGGGCGGAATTTTGCGTAGATACCGCGTGGGATACGTCGTGCGAGAATTTAATTTTGCAAAATGATGCTGCGCAGGATGACATGAGCGTGGGGCTTGCTGCTAGTTTCGAAGAGAGCGAAAATGCGAGGAGTGACAAATTTATGCCGCAAAGCTCTGCGCTCGTGAAAGATTCCGCATTTGAATCGCAAAATTCTAATTTTATGGCGCAAACGGAGAATTTTGCAGCTGAAAATTCGTTTTTAGCAGAGCAGGACGCGAACCTACGAAGTAAAAATTCTACGGCACAAAGCTCTGCATCAAAAAATTCCACTTTCGTAAATTCTGCGCTTGATATAAAGTGCACAAATGATTGTGGGCCTCAAGGCTCCGAGTTTTCCAAGGGGCAAAGCGCTAATTTCGCTAGCCGCCGTGCCGCAAATTTTGCCTTAGAAAATGCCTTGGAATTCGCGCCTCAAGATGAGAATTTAGTCGGTGAGGATTCAATATTTTTGGCAAAAGGGCAAAATTACGCGCTAAAAAATTCCGACGAGCAAAATTTAGCGCAGAAAATCTCCGCACAAGAGTGGCAGCCTTTAAATTTGCCACCGCAAGCAGGAAATAAATTTGTGCCCGAATTTGAGCAATCCGCGCAGTCTGCGTTAACGGGTGAGAATTCTACGTTTGCTTCTTCTATGGCGGAGGGGGCGCTTGGTGATGAGCCCGCGTCTGCTGCTTTTGGGAGCGAATCAACTTTTGCGACTAAGCCCGTAAATTTCTATGGCAAGCCTGCGCGCAAAGCGCCTGCGAAAGAGCGCGCGCGCTTGACGGGGCGTCCGCAGGCTCTGCCTATTGCAAGCACTTCGCGTCCTATCTCGCTACCGCAAACGTCTAAAGCTAGGCTCATCGAGCTTAAGCCGCGTTTCATAGGCATCGCGCATAGGATTAAAATTTCGTTTTTGAAAAAGAGCGCGAGCGAGCCTGGCGAAGGGGTTTTGGCGCGCGTTCGTATTCCACTTTTGATGGAGAATTTCGGTCTTAATGATATTTTGTCATCCACGGCGAACTACCAAACGGCGAAAAAGATGGTGCGCACGATCGCCGATCTTTACATCGCCAAGGATCTGCGCGGCGTGCACATAGGCGTGCCGGTACGCCTTGAAATGGGCTTTAAAAGCGGTATCTCTGACGTCAGCAACCACGCCTTTATATTTAAGCTCATCGAGGACAGCCTCGTCAAAAACGGCGTCATCGACGACGACAATGCAGATATCGTGCGCGAGATCAAGCTTTTTAAGCAAGACGTTTTCGACGGGGTTTTAGTAAACATCATGCGGTTTGAGTAGAGGCTTTGCGGCGCCTTGCGTATAAATTTTAAAAAATTCGCGTTACCGCATGAAATTCCATCGTTTTCGAGCTTTAGCTCGCACCGCAACAAGCGCTTTTTAAAATTTTTTTGATCAAACCAGTAAAAATTTGAAAGGATTGAGATGCAAAAAGCCTTTTTTAATTCGCCTATTGGAATGCTTGAAATTCAGGATGACGAGATCGGGATCTGCAATATCGACTGGGTCAAAAGCTCTGTCTGCGGGCCCAATGATGAGATCTTTAAAAAACACGACGCAGAGCTTAAATTCGGCTTTGTACGTGCAGCGGATGATAAAGGACGCGATTTAAGGCTTAGCGATTTAAGAAAGAATTTGGCTCTTTGCACCGACGAGCTTAGCGCCTATTTCAGGGGCGAGCTTGAGAGCTTCAGCGTTAAACTGAGCCAAAACGGCACGCAGTTTCAAAAGTCCGTGTGGAGTGCGCTTTTAGAGATCCCTTATGGTGAGGTCGTAACATACGGCGAGCTAGCCCGGGCTATCGGCAGACCGCACGCAAGCCGCGCAGTAGGCGGCGCAAACGGCAAAAACAAAATTCCCATCATCGTGCCGTGCCACCGCGTCGTAGCTGCGGGCGGGCTCGGAGGATACAGCGGCGCGGGCGGCGTAGCGACCAAAGCGTGGCTGCTAAACTTCGAAAGAGAAAGCTTAGCCAAATTTGGCAAGTAAAATTCCGTTAAATTATGCCTTGCAGGCACGGCGCTGATTTTAAAATTTTACCGCGCGGCGCTGCGAAATTTCATAAAGCGATTTTGTAAATTTCTAGTTTTGCGGCGACCAAGGCAGTTAAAATTTTGCAAGAAGCGAAACTTGCTATGCTGACTTAAAGCCCTAATTTTAAATTTATCGCGCCTTAGACGCCTGCTATGAGCGGTTGAAATTTTTCGCAGTGATAAAATTTAGCCTCGCGAAATTACGCTCTGAAATCCTTCGATAAATTTTCATCTTGCGTGCATTTAGTGCGGCAGCGCGTAAAGCAGCAAAATTTTGAGTCCCTTTCGTGAAAATAGGCAAGGAAGCAAGGTTTTGCGGCAGAATTTTGCATAGCCTAAAAATTCTGCGTCACCGCGCTGCAAGGGTAAAATTGAACGCCGCCGTATTAAGGCAAAGTAAATTTTTAATTGCGCTTGCCGAAGCGGGGTAAAATTTCCACAGAAGTGGTAAGGCGGGGCGGAATTATCTCAGCGGCAACGTGACTAAATAAAATTCTATAAATCCACGAAGCGGGCGGTATCTTGGGGGGGGCAGAAGCAGCATTGTCTTAGCCAAGCTTCTTGCGTAAGCAGCGGGCTCGCCAAAGATAAAATTTTTCCGAAGACGGCAAAGTACAGCAGTATGCCGCTAGAGTCACCTAGCGAAGATGAAATTCTACGCAAAGAGAGCGAGATGAATTTTGCGCAAAGATCGCGCTATTTGCTGAAATTCTCGCAGAAGCAGCATTTTTATAAAAAATCCTAGTAGGGGCAGCATTATCGTCGTCAAAGCTCACCTTCGAAGTGGCGACGTTTAGCTAAGGCTTCTTTCTTGCGAAAACGACGTTGCATAGTGTTGCATAGCAAAGTAATCGTAAAAGCGGTGAGCGTGCTGCAGATAAAATTCTTAGCAAAAGCGGCGCGGCAGAGCGAAATTCTTACGTAAGACGCGCGGCAAAGATAAAATTTGCCAAGCAACTACGAGCGAAAACCCCAGCAAATTCAGCAAAGCTTGGTAGAACGCAGAATTTTTATCAAATCTACGTAGCTTTGCCAAATTCCTAAATTAGCCAAAATTTTCCATCAGATCGCTAAAAATTTTAGCTAAATTTTCGACGTCGCTAATCTCTACTCGTTCGTTGATCTGATGGATCGTGTCGTTTCGCACGCCAAACTCCGCCGTCTCCACGCCAAACTCCGCGAAGTATCTCGCGTCGCTCGTGCCGCCTGCGGTGTTTAGCTCGGCTGCTGCGCCGCAGATCTTCTGCACGCTAGCGCTTAGTTTTTGCACGATTTTGGAGCCTCGCTGAGTTAAAAAAGGCTTTGAGGAGCTTTTTAGCGCGAGGTGTAGCGACGCGCCTGCTCGCAGCTGCGCGGTGCAGCTCATTTCTAGCTTGCCGCAGGATTCGCTTTCGTTGCATAGCGCATCTTTTGCGTCCAGCTCAAATAACCTCAGTACGTAGTCTCGCACGTCCTCTAGCCCCAATCCTACGCCGCCGCGGACGTTAAACATCACGCGCACGTCCTTGGGTGTTACGTTTACGACCTGCGAACCGCCGTGAATGTCGGTGATGACTATCTTGGCTGGAGCGAAATCCTCGCTACCCGCGTCCAGATCATGCCCCGCGAGGCTTGCTAGCACCGGCGCTAAAATGTGGACAGGATTGATGCATTTGGCGGGATATGCGGCGTGCCCGCCGATACCCGTGAGTGTGAGGATGCCGTTAATCGAGCCGCGACGGCCGATCTTAATGGTATCACCGAAGCGCACTTCGCATGTAGGCTCCGCAACGACTGCGAAGTCGGGTAGGGCACCTTGCTCGCGCAATTTAGAGAGCATTTCGCGCGTGCCGTAGATGCCGTCACCCTCCTCATCGCTGGTTAGTAGTAGGCTTAGCGTGCCCTTAAAATCGTGTGCCGCCGCTAGCGCGCAGATTGCCGCTGCGATGCCGCTTTTCATATCCTGCGCGCCGCGCCCGTATAAAAAGCCCTCCGCTTCCACCGGCACAAACGGATCGCTCGCCCAACCCTCGCCCGGCGGCACGACGTCGATGTGTCCGGCAAAGCACAGATGCGGACCCTGTCCGAAGCGCTTGGTAAAAATCGCGTTAGTTACGCCGTTTAGCTCGAATCTATCCTCGCTAAAGTCTGCCAGCAGCATCGAGACGTAGTTGAAAGCTCCGTCGTCGCTAGGCGTGAGCGAGCGGAATTTGATGAGCTCTTTTAGAATTTCAATCGGTTTCATAAGCCATCCTTTGGTTTAAATTTTAGCAAAAATTATAGCGTATAAAAGCTTTAGTGCGAAAAATACCAAAATAAACGCCGAGATATATGCAAACGCCCGCACTACTATGTTTGGAAGCTTGCTACGAGCTAGATATATCGCAAGCGGAAAAAGCGTGATCCAAGCTAAGATTCCGCTTACAAGCCCCGCAAGGGCAAGCGCAAAATCTGCTCGCGCGGTGCCGGCAGAGACGCTGAGCCAAAACATAATGACGTATGGATTTAGTAAATTTATCAAAAAGCCTTTGCCGTAAAGCGCCGCGCATGAGCAAGCCTCGACGCTTGCAGGCTGCACCGAACTAGCCGTGCCATGCCAGATCTTGTATGCCGTGTAGAGTAAAAAGCATGCGCCAAATACCGATATGCAGGCAAAAACGATCGGGATTTTAGCTAACTGCGATATACCAAACGCCGATAGCGCTAGATACAGCATATCCGCGCTCATGGCACCGAGGCCCAGGCACAGCGCCTTGGTGTAACTTCGCAGCGCGTAGGACATTATCAGCACGTTTACCGGGCCGATCGGCACGCTAACGCCCAGCCCCATCAAAACCCCTTGTACGAATGGCTGCATCCTCTGCTTATACTCCTCAAATCTGCTCTAAAATTTCAATGCGCGGCGCTGCAGATAGAGCGATGACGCGCGCCTTTGCGAACAGATCGATGACGCACAGCTTCGCGAATGGATCAATTCTAAAATTCCGCGCGCCAGCCGATCGGTTTTTAAATTTAACGCAATCGTCGCCGTAATGCGCCTTAATTTTAAAATTTTAACGCGAGCGGTTGCATGTGCCTCGGCTTTGAAATTTTAACGAGCGCTTCACATACACGCTCAGTTGCAAAATTTCAATATGAGCATTATGTGCTTGAATTATACGAGTATTCGTGCGACGGACCCGCTCACTAGACTTTAAATTTAGCTTTTAAATTTCAATGCGCGGATCGCGGTTTAAATTTGTAGTTTAAATTTGCGGCTCGAATTTTGTGAGGCAAAATTTGCCGTTTTGCTGCGTCGCTAAGTTTTCGAGTTAAATTCCGCAAGGCAAAATTTAAATTTCATCGCCGGTAGCAGAGCCGTCACTCTAGTCGTGAGCTAAATTTAACAAGGCAAAATTTAAACTAGCAAAAGATTGGCGACGAACGACGGCTTGCGCAAGTCGGTAAATTTTAATCGCGTAAATTTAAAGATCGCGGCGGTAAAATTTAGCCCGCCGAAATTTTATTTTGCGTACTTCAGACATTCGCGTATTTGCACTCATAAACGGCTCATGATCGCAGCTAAAATTTTGCGAAGTAAAATTTCGCGCCTTAAAATTTTATCCGTAAATTTTAAAAACTCGACGAAGGATACAACCCCGCCGTTCCGCCTGTCTTAAAATTTTATCTACAAATTTTAAAAATCTATCTGACCGCGGAGCCCGAGATCAACGTTTGTCCGCTTCAATTAGCCGCGTGCTGAATTAACCGTATGTGCGTTTGAAATTTAGCCGCACGCCTGCAATTTAGCTACGCCCTCATTTTAAGTTTTATCGGCAGCCCCAAAACCTGGTCCGCAAAACAGATGCGCTGCAGAGTAGACCCTGCCGCAATGCCAAATCGTGCCGTAAATTTTATCGTTTCGCAGTGGGGTAAATTCCGTGCTGCAAAGTAAGAACCTATGCGCCGCCGGATCAAATTCGCATCGCATAGCAAATTCCGAGCGAATTCTGCGTCGTAGCTTGGTTTACAGAGATCTTGCGTGCAAAGCCCGCTTCATAAAAATTATGCGCCTGCAAGAGGAAGGCGACGGGGTGCATTTATGCCAAAGTCCGTCAAAAATCCCCATCACGCCGCAAAAGTACGTTTTAAAACGAAAAATCCCCCGTCGCGCCGTGCGACATGCTCTCATAGACCGCCTTGACGTATTTGTCGCGTACCGCGCAATCTAGCAGCTTCTCGCACTCCAGGCAGCTGGTGAGGTTGTGCTCGGCTTGACACGCTTGCAGCGCGGCTAAGCTTTTATCCAAAATTTCGTCGTAAACGTCGCGCGGCGCAGCGACCTCGGTATCCGCCATCAGTTTTTCCCGCCGTAAATTTCATGCATCTTCGCGATCTCGTACTTCGAGCCGAAAAAGCAAGGGCTGCTTTGGTGGATTTTCTCGATTTTAAGCTGCAAAAGCGAGCCGTTTTCGCCGTCGCTGGTGGCGCCTCCGGCGCGCTCGAAGATGAACGCGAACGGTAGCACTTCGAAGGTTACGCGAAGCTTACCGAGCGGATGGTCGCTGGTAGCGGGGTAGCTGAAAAGTCCGCCGCCTTTTAATAAAATTTGATGCAGGTCGCTTACCATCGCGCCGCTGTATCGTAGGCGGTAACCCTCGTCAAACAGCGCCCGCACGAGCTTTCGGTGCGGTTTGCTCCAGCCCTTTTGCGTCGCGCCCGTGGCGTTTAGCTTACCTTTTTCGTTCAGTCGTAGGTCTTTTACGAAGCTAAATTTGCCCTCGCGATTTAGGCGGTAGAGCTTCGGTGCGTCCTCGCAAACGACCATCTCAAGGCGCGGTCCGTAGATGCAATAGATCGCCGCCTTTAAGCTTGCGGGCGAAATTTCATCCTCGTAGATGCCAAATATCGAGCCCACGGCAAAATTTACGTCCACCAAGCTCGAGCCGTCGAGCGGATCATAAGCGACGATTAGGCGCGCATCCTTTCTAAGCTCTAGCGTCTCATCTTTCTCCTCGCTGATTAGGGCGCGTACGAGCGGGTTTTTGCGAAATTCCGCCTCGATTATGGCGTCGCTTTTTACGTCGAGTTTGAGCTGCGTATCGCCCGTGCTGTTGTGATGATCGGTGTAGCCGAAGTCCGCGTATTTCAGCTCCTCGGCGATTTGTAGCGCGATATTTTGGATTGATTTTACGATCTCTTGCATTTTATTCCTTTACATTTTTTTGGCGTTTTTTAAGATCCATTCGCTAATGCCCGCAGCGTCGTTGATATTGAAATTTACGCGGCAAAATTTATCCATCTGCTCGCCGCTTAAATTTGAAGCGATCGCGTCCGAAAATGGCAGATACGCCGGATCGATCTTGTCGCGAAACAGGCTTATGCGCGGCAGCGGCAGCGTCTTTAGCCCCTCTACGAGCAGGATGTCAAACTCTCCTAGCATCCGCACGACCTCGTCAATCTGCATACAGCGCTGCGAAAAATAGCTCGTCCGCGTAGGGCTCATCACGACGGTCTCGGCGCCGAGCTCGCTAAATTTGGCGCTGTCCTTGCCCTCTACGTCAAAGCGCGCCTTATCGCCGGGATCGTGCTTTACGATCGCAGTCCGAAGCCCGCTAGCGATAAAAATTTTAGCGATCTTGCAGATTAGCGTCGTTTTGCCGCTGTTGGAAGGGCCTGAAAATGCGATAACAAGTCTTTTCATTTTTAAAATCCGGCTTTTTAAGATGAGCAGATTGTAGCGAATTTAGCCTTTTAAAAAGCAAAATTCGTTAAAATGCGCCTAAAATTTCAAAGGAAGATCGATGAAGAAATTTGATTTTAGTGGCGCGCTAAACGGCCTGCTAAAGGGCGCGCTCCTAGCCGCGCTAGCGCTATTTTTAAACTCCTGCTCCGCAAACGATCCCCGTCATGATCCGCTTAAAAACGAGTTTCTTGCTTATACGCAAAAATTTGAATCGGTGCGCGCGGGTGATCGCTATTTGGCAGTGGCGACCTATCTAAATCCCGTAGCGCCCGAGCTTAGAAACGCCGCTGGAGACGAGGTGTTTTTGCTCGCATCCTATCCTAAAGAAGTACAGATCGGCGCGGTTCAAATTAACGGCGTAAACGCAAACGTAGTGCCGCTGCACGACGGAGATCCGCTTTTGCAAAAGGAGCTTTTTAAGATCGCTTGGTCAAGCCGCTACAAGATCACCGCGCCTAAGAGCGATAAGGACGAGCTGGTGCTTAGCTACCGCACCTCAAATGGTCTGGGTGCCACGATGAAATTTCGCAAAGTTTCAAAGTCGCTGTATTGGCACCCGCAGATCGATCTGAAAGATTAAAGGAGAGAGGATGGGTTACGACATAAGCTACCACGCGATCGGCAAAGATGAAATTTTACAGTGGTATTTTAAGCCGCTAAAGCTTGCGCAGAGGGGAGATTTTGAGGCTATCGCTAAAATCGCGCGCGAAGCGGGGATGGATGAATTTTACGCAGAAAAATACGCGGACGGCTTCCGCTCGGCGCTGCAGTACGGCACGCAGGGGATTTTTAATAAAACGCACGGATTTCATATAGCCGTGGCGCAGGGCTATTTTAGAGAGTATTTTTACACGCGCGGCACGGCGTTTAGCTTTTTGGCGGAGCAAAGCTCTAAATTTAAATCCTACATAAGCGATTGGCGTGAGGTTTTGCCGGCGGAATTTCTAGCGGAGTTTAGCGGTGAAATTCACAACGAGATCGTCGAGAATTACTGCTGCGGCGCGTATCTTGGCGCCGATAACGTGCAGAAACTGCTGCGCGATTATGAGGCGGGCGGCGAGGTTAAATCCGCCGTAGATGAGTTTTATGCGCAGAATTTGCCCGTGTTTTTAAAGGCGCTAAATTTGGCGCGCGAGCTTGAAGTGGGACTACTTGAGGCTACCGAGGTGGTTGAGCCCAATCCGATCGATCTGAATAGGTCCGAGTCGTTTTCAAATCTTTTTAATTGTGATCCGCAGGGCGCGCTGATCTACGCGGATATTGCGGCGCAGCAGATCGGCGAGGCGATAGAGCGTAGCAATACAGGCGGAGGCGTTAGGATGGTCAGAGAGAATTTTACCTCGCGCGGTGTCGATGTAACGGGCGGCGGCAGTGTGATGGAAGCGGATGGCGGCGCAATTAAGGCAAGCGGCGAGAATTCCGTCCCGTGCAGCGGCGATACGATAGAAGGCGGCAGTGAGAATTCCGCCGCAGAAGATCATGAAGATGAAACCTCCGCAGGCGGCGAAAAGTCGCTTTTCGGCAAGATCAAAGGGCTTTTTAAATAGCAATTTGATCGCTAAATTTTAAAGTACTCGCGGAGTCGTACGATTTAAATCACGATTAAATCATTTCGCATCCGTAAGTTCTGCGCCACGCGGTTAAATTTAGCTAAAACGGCGCAGTCGACAAGCGTAAATTTAAAATTTAAAACTTGCCGAAATTTTAAAACGGCGGTTTGCATATCTGAAGTTACGAAATTTTAAAGCATCGCAAACAAGCAAACAAGCTGCAAAGCGGCTAAATTTAAACTTGTCGCAGCCTTTGCGGCGGATAAGCTGCGGATAGTTTATCTGTTTAAATTTTTGATCTTTTGTTGATCCAGCGGCAGGTCGGAGCGAATTTTTATTATGACCGTATCGTCTTTAAGGGCGTCTCCGCCTATTAAAACGCCTCCGTCATCCGTGCTTACGGCGCTTTTGAGCCAAAAGTCTTGCAGTTTCGCTTTGTTTTCACTCAATATATTGCCGTCCAAATCAAGCTCTAAAAATATCGTTTGATCCTCCGAGGCGTCGTTTGCACCAATCAAAAGTAGCCCGTCTTTGTAGTTTGCTAATTTATAGGTTGCGTTTAGCGTGTCGGGCAGATCACAGACGCCGCGATCTCTTCCGCAAATTTGCTTTCTCCAAATTTCATTACCTAAGGCATCGAATTTTGCGATATTTGCGCCGAATTTCGCCAGTAGAAATATCGATCCGTCCTTTGCTTTTAGCAGTTGCGCCCCATGATCCATTACAAGCTCGTTCGAGGCGCCGCCATCCTTCGTGCGGGCGAAATTTACGCTCTTATGCCAAAGCTCCTCACCTTTGGCGTTAAATTTTAAAAATCCGTCTTTTTCGATGATGAGCAGGATTTCGCTTTCGGATATTTTGGCTATCTTTGTCATGGCGCCGTCAAACGGCCTTTTGCTCTTTGCGATATTTAGCTTTTTCTTCCATAGCAGTTTTTCTCTCTCATAAAAGCATAGATCGTCGTTTTCGTCTATCGCGGCAAATTTATCGCCGAAGCTCGCTACTTCTTTAAATTTAAGCGGAAATTCGTAGATTATCTTTTTCGTTTCGGTGTCTAAAATTTGATTATCCAAAAGCGCGTACGAGTCCATCGCCGCTACCGGTATATTGGCTGCGGATACCATATTTAATTTTTTGCGCCAAAGCTCCGCTCCCTGCTCGTTTAACGCAACTAGCGAGACTTGGTATTCGTCGTCCGCGCTTGCAAGGAGCAGATATCCTTGCGGAGATTTTTTATTATGTTATCAACGGTTCGAAAGCCGTTTTTAGTGTAAGGAAGTTCCCAGATCGCGCCTTTTTCTTCGGGGCTTTTTTCGGCTAAAATTTCATTTTGCATCTGCGCAGATTGAGCGGATTTCTCGGCGGAGCTTAACGAAGCGCGATCAAGCCCGCTTATGAACGCTCCGTTTCTCGTAAAATAGGAAAAGAAAAGATATTTGCCGCGAGATTCGACGCTTACGCCTTTTAGGCTCTGCGGAAAGAGATATCTTTTTATCGGGGCGGGGTCGAGTTTGTTGCTAAAATCGATTAGATCTACGCTTGGAAACTCCCCCTTTTCGGATATTTTTTTACCCAAGTAGGCTAAATTTAGATCCTCTATGACTTTAAAATTATTTAAATGCGCGCCGCTGTAATACGCGCTTGATTGCGCCGTATCGTTTTCGCCTAAATCATATAGCCCAAATTCGCTCCAATTTGATGAAAATACCCGCTTGCCGTCTTTGGATAGCGCCATTTTATCAATTTCTAAATACGGATGGGCGATATAACGGATCTGCTTTAAGATATTAAAGCTTTGCGCGGCATTTGCGCGGTACCTATGCATATCCGATATATCTAAAATATAAAACCCCGTCCAGCTTGCCAGCAAGAGTTCGTTCTCAGATAGCAGTTTCAGATCGCCGAGCTCCTTTATTTCGGATAATCTATGCGGTGTGCAAGCGTAATCGTATTCCCGCTTAGTGACTTTGGAAGGGGCGATAAAATAAGCAAGCTGTGTAAATTTATCATCTTTTACGTCATAGGCAGTAAGGGTGCTGAAAAAATCCTTCGCAAAAAGGGTGCGTCCGTCGGCTGAAAGTTCTATTTTATTTACAAATCGCGCCTCAAGCCGGGCCGAAATTTTAATATCTCTTCGGTCGCTAAGATCCAGTTTATAAATTCCGAAATTCGGATCGGCGACGAATAGACTTTTGCCGTCTTTGCTCTGCGCGATATCTATGTAGGCGGGATCAAGCTCATGCTGCGGAAAAGAAAATATGCCCGCAAGCCTTAGAGTGCGCGGCTCGGTAACATCGATCAGGACGATACCGCCTTTGTCGTCGCCCAAGCCAAAGAGCGTATTTTGATCCTCAGAAAGGCGCAGCTCGTAAATTTCAAACGGAAGCTTAAGCGCGTTTTTTGCAAGCTCTCTTTCCTCTAAATTTACCTCTTGCAGCGCGCCGCCCTGTTTTTTAGCGGCGGCAAGATCGCTTTTAAGGATTAAAATTTCATCCTCTTTCAGCGATTTCGCGGCATCTTTGGTAGCCGAAAATTTTGAGTCGCCGCGCAAATTTCGCAGACAAAAGCCGAAGCGGCTAAAATTTTAACTATAAAATTTCGCTTTGCTTTCATTTCGCCGCCTCGTAAATTTATCTGAAATCATCGCTTCTGCTAGGTATCAGCAGATCTTGCAGCTCCTGCTGCACCGAGACTTTCGCGCGCGGATCGAGGATCTGCGAGTAGATGATGAAGTTTGCGAGCACCTTTTTGCCGTAGTCTCTACTCTCGGCATACGGCACGAGTTCCATGCTAAGCCACGGCTCAAATTTGCCCTTATTAAACATATCGCCGCGCTGAAGCATCTTTTTCACGAGCCCAAGCCCGCCGTTGTAAGCGTATGCGATGAAAACGGGGCTGTAAATTTTGCGCTCCAGCCAGTCGATGTGGATGTTGGCGAAGCGGTAAGCGACCTCGGGGCGGAACATATCGTCTTGATCGAAGCCTGCGATCGCAAGCTGTTTTTTGCCGATGTCGTTAGCCAAAAACGGCATAAACTGCATCATCCCTAGCGCATACGAGGTAGAAACGGCACTTGGGATAAAGCGGCTCTCTTGGCGAGCGAGCGCTAAAATAAGCGCCTTGCGGCGATTATCGCCGTCGCCGATATACTCCATAAACGGCGTCGGATAGAAGTTATCCTTACCGCCGCTTGCTTTATTCATGATGTATGAGTACTCGCCGATGCTTTGCTTAGTATCGAATTTTTTGGCAAATTCCAAAAGCTGCGGGCGAGACATCCGATCAGCGCTATTTTTCGTGCGAACCCAAGCGAAAGGATCGGTAATATCGTAGCCTTCGATGGAATTTTTAGCAGGATTTGGGATGATTATGTTTAAATTCCTATCTCCTAAGACCTCCTTGGCATAAAGCGCGTAGAGGCTGTAATAATCGCTGCTAGCAAGCTGGCGCAAGACGTTTTGATCTCCATTTAGCAGGTAGATCCAAAATTTCGCATTGTGCACGTCGTGAGGCTTCTCAAAGCTCGCTGCTGCGCGGCTAAAAAATGCAAGCGCAGCCCCTTCATCGCCCTGCATTACGGCATTTACGCCCAGCATAAACGCTACGTCCTTCTCCGCGGTTAGCGGATCGACGCCCGTGAGCGAGCGGCGCAAGTGTGGGTATTTGCGGTTGATTAGCGCGTCGTTGAGAACCGCTTTGAAGCTTGGTTGAGCGCTTAGGCCGGTAACGAAGGTCGCATCAGCGTCGATGTCGATCAGAGCGTCTTTGCCCGCATCTTTTAAGTAGTCGTAATATAAAAAGTAGTTTTGCGCGTTACGACTTTGCATAAAATACTCGCTCGGATTTTCGTCGTTAAATCCGCGCAGTAAATTTACGGCGTTTTTACTTGCTGCGTCTTGGTACTTTTCAAGCTGCGAAGCGAGCGTCTCGCGCACCGACGGGCTTAGCTTGGCGATAAAATTTGGATATGAGCGCGCCTTTTTGCAGGTTAAATTTGCATCTAAAATATTTGCCGCCGTTACTCCTGCGCAGCGATCCGGACGCTTAGGAGGGCGAATGGCGCCGAAAATTCTATCTAGCTTCTCTTTTAGTTTGCCTTTGTAGCGAAAGATACTTTGTTTTAAAATTTTAATCTCCGCTTTGTTGTATTTCGTCTCATCTATTAGGCGATAGATGTAATAATCCTTAGCTAGGGATTTTGGCTCGTCTTTGATCTGTTCGTAGCTTAAAATTTTACCGCTACTTGCGGCGCACAGCAGTCCTAAAACAAGGCTAAATTTCAGAAATATTTTCAAATGACCGTCCTATTGATGATATAGATTATCGCGCTGTCAAAGAAATTAAGCACGAGCAGGATAAGAAGCGGCGAAAGATCAAACCCGCCGAAAGTCGTAGGCAGATAGCGGCGCACCAATGCAAACGCAGGCTCCGTAAGCGCAGAGATCGCGCGGACGATTTTATAAAATTTACCGAACGGATTTGGACGGATGAAACTCAAAACGCAGGCGACGAAAATTAGCATCATATAAGCTTGAATCACGTAGTGCAAGGTTATGAGCGCACCGTAGATCAGGCTGTTTGCTAGCATATGATCTCCTTTAAATCGGCGCGGATCAGCGGATACAGCTCGCTAAGCTCCGGTCCGTGAGGTGCGCCGGTCAGTAAAAACCTAAGCGGCATAAACAGGCTCTTACCTTTTAAATTTGTAGCCTGCGAGAGCGCCGCTTTGAAATCATTAAATTCTGCTGCTGCATCGTTTGAGCTTAATAAATTTAAGATCGCCTCTCGCAGCGCCTGCGCCTGCGTCGCCCACTCCTGCGGGATATCTTTAGCGCCGTAGATCGCTGCGATCTTCTCTTTGATACGTGGGATAAGGCTCGCTTCTTGAGTGTAAAATTTTATCAAAGGCGCAAATTTCGGCTCGAGCTCAAAAAGCTCCGCCAATCGCTGCTCGCTCGCTCTTTTGATATGCTCTCGGTTTATAAAGGCGAGTTTGTCCTCGTCAAATTTTGCCGGGCTTTTTGAAATTTTAGCGATATCGAAAAACTCCACCGCCTCATCCATGCTAAATACCTCGCGCGGCGTTTTGTTACCCAGTAGGATCAGATAATTCGCAATCGCTTCGGGCAGGTAGCCGCTTTGAAGTAGCCATTTTACCGAGGAGCTAGCTTCGCGCTTGCTCATCTTTTTGCCTTCGGAATTTAATATGATCGGCAGGTGCGCGTATTTGATCTCGCCTTCGTAGCCAAGGCTTTGGCGGATCCAGTTTTGCTTCGGGGTGTTTGAGACGTGATCCTCGCCGCGGATTACGAAGCTCACGCCCTGCATCATATCGTCGCAGGCGCAGGCGAAGTTATATGTAGGCGTCTTGTCTGCGCGCATGATGACGAAGCTGTCGATATTCTGCGGCTCAAATGCGATACGGCCCTTGATCGCGTCGGTAAATTCCAGCGCATGATCAGGCTTTTTAAGGCGGATGGTAAAGGGCTTCTCACAGTTTAGCACCTCTTCGTCGTTTAAATACTCGCAGTGTCCGTCGTAGCGATAAGCCTCGCCCGCGTCCTTGGCGGCTTGTTTTTTCGCTTCAAGCTCCTCCTCGCTGCAAAAACAGCAAAACGCCTTTTTCTCGGCAAGTAGCTTGGCTGCGAACTGCTGATGAAATTTTAAATTTTTGCTTTGATAATACAGGCTCTGCCATGAGATACCGAAGCGCTTTAAAATTTCGATGATCTCTTGATCTTTGCCTTCGATATTGCGCGCAGTGTCGGTATCCTCGATGCGCAAAATAAAGCCGCTTTGATCCTGCAGCGAGCAGATGTAGTTAAAAATAGCCGCGCGTAAATTTCCGATATGCATATCGCCGGTGGGCGACGGAGCGAAGCGATACAATTTAGGTCCTTTGGGTTTAAATTTAAGCTGGGATTATACTTTTTACTTCCTAATAAAAAGCAAAAACAAAGCAAAAATAGGCTAATATCGGCGCATTTTATTTAAGGAGACAATATGAGTTTCATTCAGGAATTCAAAGAATTTGCGATGAAAGGCAACGTCATCGATATGGCGGTGGGCGTCGTCATCGGCGGGGCTTTCGGCAAGATCGTAACCTCGCTCGTAAGCGACATCATGATGCCGGTTTTAGGACTTCTTACGGGAGGCATGAATTTTACCGATCTTAAGATCGTGCTGAAAGAAGCGGTGGGGCAGACCCCGGCCGTTACGATAAACTATGGCTCGTTTATCCGGGTAACGGTCGATTTTATCATCATCGCGTTTTGTATATTCTGCGCGATCAAGGCGATCAATAAGCTTAAAAAACCCGCCGAGCCTGCGCCGGAACCTGCCGCACCTGCCGAGCCTAGCGAAGAGATTAAACTTCTTACCGAGATAAGAGACCTGCTTAAAAAATAGGTTACGGCGATGCTTGAGAGAATTCCTTATTTCAAAGCTCTAAGCGCAGCGCAAATCGATCGTTTGGAGCAGATTAGCATCCATAAAAGCTACAAAAAGGGCGAAATTTTATTTTTCGAGGGCGAGCGCTCGCAGTATCTATTAATCCTGCTAAAAGGAATTTTAAAAATCTATAAAACCTCCGCAAAGGGGCGTGAGATCCATATGCGCGAGATCCGCCCCATCTCGCTCGTGGCGGAGATGGTAAATTTCGAAGAGACGAGCTATCCTGCAAGTGGCGTGTTTTCGACAAACGGCGAGGTGCTAAAGATCGATTATGAAAAATTTAAAAACGAGTTTATGAGCGATCCAAAGATTTGCCTGGAGCTTTTAAAATCGATGTCTGAGAAGATCCGAGCGCTAAATGCGGTCTTTGATAATCAAGTCGTGCTTAACTGCGACGGCAAAATCGCTAAGTTTATCAACGAAAATTTTGATATTTTTATGAGCACAAAGTACACTAGAATAGCCAAAATTCTAAATGTCACCCCCGAAACATTTTCGCGCACCATCACTAAATTTAAAAAGAGCGGCGCGCTAATTTTAGACGATAAGCAAGAAATCACGGGCTTTGATAAAGATAAGCTGGATGAGTATATCCAAGGCTAGAGTTTGAAAAGCGCCTATATTTTCCCGATTGTCGGCACGATTTTATTTCTGTTTTTTAATCTTTACGTCTACAGATCGATCAGCGCGCGTTTTGCGCCATATAAAAGCTTCGCTACGTTTCGCCCTGTCTTGAGCTTACTTTGCGTAGCTTTGGCGATTTTAGATGCAATATTTTTTGCGGGTTTTGGGCTTAATGGAAGCTTTAAAAACGAGCTACTCTATAAGCTATGCGTATTTTGCATGGCAGCGTCCTTTTCGCTCTTTTTTATCTGCCTTGCTTACGATGTGCTAAGCACCGCTACGCATGTAGTTAAATTTAGCCAAAACAGGCGAAAATTTTTAAAAACCTTTATCGACGTGACCTTCGTAATAATGGCGTTTAGCTATATTTTTAAAGGGCTTTATAATGCACTAAAAATTCCAAAAATCACCGAGCGCGAAATAAAAATCAAAAACTTAGCTCGCGAGCTAAGCTTCGTCGTCATCTCGGACGTACATCTAGGCGAGTTTTTGAAAAAGGAGTTTTTGCAAGGCGTCGTAGCGCAGATAAACTCGCTAAATTATGACGCGCTGCTAATAGTAGGCGATATGTTTGATCTGCGCTCGGATGAGCTCGGGGATATTTTGCAGCCTCTTGAGGCGATCAAAAAGCCTATCTTTTTCGTCACGGGCAACCACGAGTATTACCGCGGCGACGCAAGCGGGCTTATCGCGGCAATGCAAAAAGCTGGCGTGCGGGTGCTGCAAAACGAAAGCGTGGAATTTGAGGGGCTAAATTTAATGGGCGTGCACGATCTTAGCGGCTTTCGCTTCGGATATATGCAGCCCGATCTCGGCGCTGCGCTAGCGCAGGCAGATCCCGATAAACCAAAAATTTTACTCGCGCATCAGCCCAAATACGTCGTGGATTTCGTGCGCGACGAGGTTGATCTGTGTATCTGCGGACACACGCACGCGGGGCAAATTTTTCCGTGGACGCTTTTGGTACTGCTTAGCCAGAAGTATCTTTACGGGCTGTATAACGACGGGCTGAAGCAAATCTACGTAAGTAGCGGCGTAGGGTTTTGGGGCCCGCCGATAAGGGTCTTTGCCGATGCCGAGATCGCGCTGCTTAAGCTTAGAAAGGCATAGATGAGAAGTTCTATTTCGAGGATTTTCGGGGTTATCGCCGCGGTGAAATTTCCTAAATTTATACAAAATTTTATCAACCGCAAATATGTGGAATTTTTCAAAATCGATATGAGCGAATTTGATCCGCCGCAAAGCTACGCGAGCCTAAACGCGCTTTTTACCCGCCGCTTGCTGCGTCCGCGCGAGATAGCGGCAGACGAGATGGCTTTTATAAGCCCTAGCGACGGCGTGATCTTTGAGAGCGGATGCTGCGACGATCTGCGGGCTTTTAGCGTAAAGGGCTGCGAATACAGCCTTAGCGAGCTGTTGGGGCGCACGTTTACTGCAAGCGAAAGCGGCGGAGCGGTTAAAAATTTAGATGACGGGGCGGTTACTACGAACGGGAGCGGCGAGGTTGGAACTGGATGCGCAAAAGATGCCGGCGCAGGGATGAAATTTCGCGCCACGCAAGCAAAAATTAGAAGCGATGAAAGCGGCGCAACTTATTCCGCAAGCGGCGTGCGAGCCGAAATTTACAGCGATGAAAATAGCGCGAGCCGCGAAACGAGCGCAGAGGACGCCCAAGGCGGCGAAAATACAAGCGGCGTAAATTTAAGCTACGCAAACATCTATCTAAGCCCGCGCGATTATCATCATTATCACGCGCCGTGCGATCTGAGCGTGCTGCAGGCGCTTTGCATACCCGCTGATCTCTACAGCGTGGCGAAGAAGCTTTTACTTAAAATTCCAAACCTCTACATAAAAAATGAGCGAGTGATTTTAAAGTGCAAAATGCGAAATGGCGGGATTTTGTGGATGGTTTTCGTGGGTGCTTTAAACGTCGGCAAGATGAGATTTGATTTCGATGCGCGAATACAAACGAATGCATGTGCAAGTAGAGCTGAGGCGCTTTACGAATATAAAAATTTGAACTTTAAAAAGGGCGATCATTTGGGAAATTTTGAGCTTGGCTCAACGATCGTGCTCGTAGCGCAAAGCGAGTTTTTAAAATTTGAAATCCCGGCTGATACGTCCGTAAAATTCGGGCAGAAAATCGCAGAATTTAATGAAATTTCACAAAATTCCATTTAAAATGCAGGATTTTTTCTTCAACTAAAATTAATTTTATTTAAATTTGGCTATAATCATCTCACTTTAAATCAAAGGATTTAACATGAAAAATTTAAAAGCTTTTACGATGATTGAGCTTGTTTTCGTCATCGTCGTTTTAGGTATTTTGGCGGGCATCGCGGTGCCTAGATTAGCCGCTACGCGCGATGATGCCACGATCGCTAAGATGCGCGGAGATATCGCTGCCATTAGAAGTGGACTTTCGCTAGTTAGAAGCGAGAATATGATGAGGGGCGTGACTACGTGGCCTGCTTTGGAGGGTTCGGACAATGCCACTCTTTTTGAAGGCGTTTTGCAGCAACCTATCTATCCTATGAGAGATGGTGGTAGGAACGGCTGGACTTTGGTTAGAAATGGCAACGATAATGCCACATCTACATATACGGCTACCGTAGCAGGCAAAAGTACTAACTTTACTTATTATCCAACAAGAGCTAGTATACCTACTTCCGGTGCAAATAAAGATAGAAATGTAGGCTCATTCGATTGTAATCACGCTGACGAGCTTTGCCAATCCTTAGCTCAATAGCTAAATGCTCTATTATGAAGTTGCGGTTTTGGGCGCCAGCCTAAAGCCGCTTACTTATAGTTCAAATTTTAAAATCCCAGCTTATCAAATCGTATCCGTTCCTGTAAAATCGAGCGTCAAATCCGCCGTGATCCTTCGTGAGGTTGCAAAGCCGAGCTTCAAAACCAAGGAAATTTCTGAAATTTCGCAGCTTAAAATTAGCTCGTTTCAGATCGCACTTGCAAATTTTATCGCGCATTACTATGTTTGCGAAAAGGGCGTTGCATTCGGGATCTTTGAGCCTGCGAGCAATACGGCGCAGGATTTGCGGAATTCGCAGGAGGATCCTATGACCGAGCGGAATTGCGCTTGCGAGCAAATTCCCGTTAGTAAGCCAACCTCCGCTTGCAAACAAGCTTCTACCCGCGAACAAAATTTTATTTCCGAGCAGGATTCCATCACCACACAAAATTCTACGCTCGACGATGACTTTAGTGCCATACAAAATTCCGCCTCAATCCAGAAGTTTGTATTGACGAGAAATTCTACTATCTCAAAAAATTCTGTTACCGTCATAAATTCCGTCATCGCGCCAAATTCCATGCAAAAGCAAAATTTAAAGCAGGCGCCAAATTCTATCTCGCAAAATTTGGCGTTAAATTCTACCGCCGCACAGAATTCTATCCAAGAGAGGGACTTTGTCGATGAGCAAAATTCCGTTTCAATTCAAAATTCTACATTGGCTCAAAATTCCGCTATGACAATAAATTTTGCTGCCGCGCCGAGTTCGGCATACAAACAAAATTCCGCCACTGCGCAAAATTCGACCCAAGAACGGGATTTTGCCAAGGGAGAGAATTCCGTTTCGATTCAAAATTCTACTTCAGCGCAAAATTCTATCTCAATTCAAAATTCAGATGCCGCAGCACAAAGCCCCATCCCGACGTCGTTATCTCCGCTTCAGATAGGTAAAATTCCAAACCTCACCCCCGCGCAGGAGCAAGCGCGTAAATTTGCCGAAGCCAATGAGACATCGCTGATTTTCGGCGATACGGGCAGCGGCAAGAGCGAAATTTATATCGCGCTGATCGCGCAGGCGCTCGCTGCGGGCAAGCAGGCGCTGTTTTTGATGCCCGAGATTTCGCTAACGCCGCAGATGACGAAGCGGCTACAGAGCTATTTCGGCGAGCGACTCGGCGTCTGGCACTCTAAAATTTCGCCGAAAAAAAAGCGCGAAATTTTAGAAAAATTTAACGCAGGCGAGATTCGGCTCATCGCGGGCGCTCGCTCGGCGCTGTTTTTGCCCTTTAGCGCTCTGGGTCTCATCGTCGTGGACGAGGAGCACGACGACAGCTACAAATCCGCCGCCGCGCCGCGCCTAAATGCCCGCGACGCCGCGATTTTCGTCGGCAAGAAGCTCGGCATCCGCGTGGTTTTGGGCTCCGCGACGCCCGCGCTTAGCACCTACGCGAAGCAGCCGCACTTCCGCCTGCGCGGCACCTACTTTAGCAGCGCCAAGCGCTTTATTTTCGATGAGAGCGAGACGGGGCTGAGCCCAAAAATTTTAACCGAGATTGGGCGCAGCCTTGAAGCCGGCAAGCAGGCGGTCGTGTTTTTGCCCACGCGAGCGAATTACAAATATATGGTTTGCGAAAACTGCGGGCAGATCGTGCGCTGTCCGTTTTGCGCCGTCGGGATGAGCTACCACGCGGACGCTGCGGCGCTGAAGTGCCATTACTGTGGCTTTAGCACGTTTTATAAGGCGTCTTGCGAAAACTGCGGCGGCGAAGTGATGCAGGCGCGCAAGATCGGCACGGGCGAGCTCGCGGCACAGCTTGCGGCGCGTTTCCCAAACGCCCGCATCGCAAAATTTGATCGCGACGAGATCACGACGCAGCGCAAACTCGAGGCGCTACTCAATAACTTCAACGCCCATAAAATCGACATTCTGGTAGGCACGCAGATGCTTAGTAAGGGGCACGATTACCATGGCGTCGATCTTGCGGTGATAATGGGGATCGACGAACATCTGAGCTATCCCGATTTTAGGGCGCGCGAAAAGACGCTGGCGCTTGCGATGCAGGTGGCTGGCCGCGCGGGTCGCTCGGGGCAGGGCAGGGTCATCATACAGACGCGCCAGAGCGACTTTTTTAGGGATTATATCGAAAACTACGATGACTTTTTGCGTGACGAGGCGGAGTTTAGAGAGGGGCTCTATCCGCCGTATATGCGGCTTTTGCGCGTGCTGATCTCGCATAAAAACGAAAAGGCGGCGAGCGAGATAATGAACGTGGCGCTTGAAATCTTACGACGCAAGCAGGCGGGAGGTAGTGCGTTTGTATCGCATGACGGACTGGATACAGGCTTGAAGCGAGCAAGTTTAAATGCTTTAAATTTAGAAAATGCCGCAGGGGGCGGCAGCAGCGAAATATCAAATTTTAAATTTCAAAGCTTGGATCTGTGCGGGAACAATGCAAATTTAAGCTCCCAAAAAAACGCTTCAAATTTAAAAAATGCCGCGCAAATTTCAGCTTGCGACGCAGACGCGGGTAGCGTAAATTTAAAGCCTGAAAGAAACGGTGCCGCGCAAAATTTTATAAATTTAGCGGCCGAAAATACTGCCGAAAATTCCGCTCAGTATTTGAAAGAGAAAGCGAGCGAGAGCTTTGAGATTATCGGCTATGGCAAGGCGGGTATCGCCTATATCGCGTCGAAATTTCGCTTTGAAATTCTGCTGCGCGCTAGCTCACACGTGCCGCTGATCAATGCCGCGCGCGCGCTTGAGCATCTGCCCGTCGAGATCGATATGGACCCCGTAAACTTTGGCTAAGCGGAGCTTTTAAAATTCGAGCGAAATTTTATCCGCCGCGGACGCCTTTTTGCAGCGTTTGTTTGCGGAGCGGGCTAAAAAATAGTGGCAAAATTTCGGGTAAAATTTAAGGAGACGATTTGAGCGATAATTTAGATGAGCTAAGAGAAGCCTTACGCGGAAGGCACGCGAAGGCGTCTTGCGGATCGCAGACGGATAGCGACGAGCCCGATGCTTGCAATCTGAATTTAAAACCGGATTTAAAACTAGATGGCTCGGAGTTTGCAGATGATAGTGCAGAAACATATACCTACAAGAACGCGAGCCTTTCGAGCAAGGATAATACCATAATCATAGATTATGACAGAGCCCCATTAATCATCACGGATCATCTCTATCGCGATTACGTTAAATATCAATTCCCTGCGATGTGCTGCGTATTTTTAATATTTTTGTTTTTTGCCATCATCGTGGTGGGTCCGCCAGAGCTAGGCGTATTGCGGATGTTTATCCTAGTGCTCTTACCACTCATAGAGGCGGCTAGGCGCGAGGGCGAAGCATATTTCGTGATGACGAACTCTTCCGTCGCGTATTATAAAAAGGGCGAAATTGTGAAATTTTTTGAGCTACAAAAGATCGGTGCGATGGCGGTTAGCTTCGATTGCAGATGGAGTTGGAGGCAGCAAATGCCGTTAGCCCTTAAGATCGTTATCGCCGTTTGGGTTTTACTCGCGCTTAAGTTTGGCGGAGACGACGAAAGCGTGAGTGTTAATATTAGAAATATAGTCTGTATTTTTACTATGGTACTTACCTTGCTTTACGGCTCTAAGATATTTATGCATCTACATAATGGCAGCCTCGGATTTTTCGGCATTCACGATCAGCTCGTGCTATATAAAGAAAACGCCAACGTCGATATAATAAATATTTTGATGGCAAACAAAGATGAATACGTGCAGCTACGAGAGTATTTCTTAGCCGTGCTAAATGTCGATATAGACGAGCTGCGGCGCACGATGTCGGTTTTCGATGAAAAGATAGAATTTAAGAAATTTAAATTCTAAATCGGCGCGCTTGAGGTTTGTCCACAAAACAAATACATACTCCGTGAGTATTGGCTAGGCGTGCAGTTAAGCGAATTTTATTCACATAAATTTTGCCCGCGGAATTTACATGATACGACGATAAATTTTACGCCCCGTCATTCTTATATCAGATTAAAATCAAAATATAATATCAAATTGCAAATGCGATTTAATCTTAACGGGATATAATAAGTCATCGCTCTTTTTGAAAGAGGCAAAACTATTTGCACCGATATAGAGCATATAAAGGCGACGATTTGAAAAAACTACTTAGAAATTTTATGATTTTCGCAGGTTTTATCTTTATACTATACACCTCTTATTTTCTATATTTTTATTCTAAAAGAGCCGAATATTCGGCTATTTTATTGCAAAAGGCGCTTGGGTATGAAGAGGAATTTTTTACTGAGAAAACACAAAATTTAGACCCGTCTGAGCAGATTGAGCTACGGCATGAGTTTGAAAAAGAGAAATTAAAGCTAGAAAAATATTGCAGCGATGCCATAATAAACGGCGACAATAGCCATTGCAAGGTTTATTATAACTTCGATTTCGACTATATTCATTTCTACGACGGGCGAAATCAAGATATCGCGCTGGGCTACGACTTTGATAACGAAAGCATTGAGTTTTATAAAAAGCTATCAGATCACTATGATTACAAAGGTAAAAAATGCAGGTCGCGCAGGGTATACAGCGAGCACCATGCGACATTTGCGATTGACAATTTTGAGAATGCGACGTTTTGGCTGGGAGATCATGGCGAATTTACCCTAAAAGATCCATATATTCATGAATGTGAATAAAATCTATTATGCTTAAAGCGAAAGGATAAATCCGCTAAAATGCCTATAAATGGAGCAATATGAGAGTATTAAAATTTATTTTTATAATAGCGGCGTCTATTTTGTTTTGTTATGTGGCGGAGGAGCTTATAAATTATTTGATAATTAAGCCGCGCATTCCTATGGAATTTACCGATATAAATTTAACTAAAGCCGGCAATAAAGCGGAATTATATATAAATAACAAAGATGATAAAATTTGTAGATATTTTACTTTGGATTTTGTCTCATACGATTACGATAGAGATATGAAGCTCTTGGATGATGAATTCGCAAATACGTATATAGGAGGGGAATACGACGTGAACGAAACGCTGCTGCGCGGTACTAAAATACCGCTAAGTCTAAAGATATACAAAATAGATAATGAGCCGAATAAATTTGGACGCAGAAAGGAGTATTTTTATTATAAGTTAAAACCCGTGTTTGCAGAGGTGAGGAATTTACGCCCCGCGTATATGCAAACGAGTATTTATAGGGGCGAGAAACACTATGACGCATATAGTGCGACGATCGCCTGCACGCCCTTACAAAAAGGTATGTATAAGGTAGAACTAGAGAATTTACAAGATTTGCCTATTTTTTCGAATGTAAAAATTTATTTTACTACGAAAGATAGCGGTCTTAAATATTAAGAGGGCTGCAAGAAAAGGTATTTGATAATTGCGATGTAGAAGCTAGTTCGTACAAACCTTTGTTTCTAGGCTTTTTATTTCGCGTTTGTAATAAAAATATTAAGCAGCATTTAATCCGCCGCACAATACAATATATCGTAAATATCATTTGAAATTTAATGAAAATGCAGTTAGATTTTGTGCGCCCATTCGCACTTTGCGGATATCGAGGGTAGCCGTTAAGTCTAATTACCGAACTTGCGATAGCGTGCGCTTTTTGGGCTACCATCTATGTTTATCTAAAGGAACACAATGAAAAATCCGCTTCGTTACGTGGATTATTGTAATGATCTAATCAAATTCGGCTTTGCTAAAAAGCATAATTTTTTAGCTATGATTGCCGTATTTTCTATGGTTCTTATGCCTATATGTTTTTTGGCCGCTTATGCAGTTGCACCCAGTGAGAAGTCCTTACAGAATCCATATATTTTCTCCGGAACAGTAGAGAATTTTTTTAGATTTCATAGTTATAAAAGCGGTAATGGTTGCAAGATATCTGTAGCGGGAAATGGCAAAATCTTTTCTTGGGAATTTATCGATTTTCATATTGATACAAACAAATACGACTATGAAGAAAAATACTTTTGTGATTTTATATTTAGTAGATACATTAATAATAAATGCGTAATCTTAAAAATGATCAATCTTCATATCGTAGAATTTGGAGATTGTGATAATAAAGTAATCATCGAAGTTGATCTTAGGCAAAATTTCTTTGAACAAAAACTCTTTTTATGCAGCGGAATTATTTTGGCGCTAATTTTATTTTTGATATTTTTTAAACTAAATAAAGCATATAAAAATTCATTAAAAGGGGCATAAATATATGGTATAACGTTTCCGCAATGTCTGATGCGATAAGAAATTCTACTTAAAAATACTCGCTGGAATTCATTCTGCTAACATCAAATAAATTTTTCAATATATCGCAAAATTTCTTGTTACTCATGCTTCGACACTTCAAATTTATTGTTCATATATAAACTTTACTTCGTGATCCATATAGCTTATCGCACGGCTCGCTATCCCCGTGGCGCTTACTCCCTACTTCCTTCCGTTCGCACGATCAGGCTTTTTGGAAGGCGGAATTTCTCGATGATCTCGCACTCTTTGGCGCGCATCTGTCCGTCGTCGCTCTCGTGGTCGTAACCTAGCACATGCAGCAGACCGTGCGTAAAAAGCAGCGCCGTCTCGTCATCCCTGCCGTGCCCCAGTTCCGCCGCCTTAAGCTCTACGAGGTCTAAATTTATCACGACCGAGCCGAGCAGTGCGGGGGCGAAATTTCCGCTGCCAAAATTCTCATTCTTTAAATTTTCGTCGTTAGAACTTTCACCCTCGGAATTTTCGAAATTTATAGTATTAGAATTTTCCCTCGCAGAATTCGCAGCGCTTGTATTTTCACTAGCGGAATTCGCAGCGTATGGATTTTTATCGCCGCTGTTTTCATGCGCGGAGCTCTCTTCGCTAAAATCCTCGCTGAAGCCCGCAAACGCCGCAGGATCGAGCGGGAAGCTTAGCACGTCGGTCGCCTTATCGATGCCGCGCGTTTGCGCATTTAGCTGCCGCATCTCCTCGCCGCGCACGAAAATTAACTCGACGCTCCCGCCGCCCAGCTCCGCCGCGATTGCGTCCAAAATTTCGGGATAGGGCTGCTCGCAAAGTATCATTTTTACCCCTCTTTTATAAAATTTTCGTATAATTTTAGCAAAAAAAGGACGAAAATGAGAGCTTTATGCGTGATCAGCGGCGGCATGGACAGCGCGACCTGCGCCTATATCGCGAAGCGCGAAGGTTACGAGATCGTGGCGCTGCATTTTGATTATAATCAGCGCACGATGGACAAGGAGCGCGAGTGCTTCGGTAAAATTTGCGACGATTTGGGGGTCGCAAAGAGGTTCGTTTTAGACGCTCGCTTCATCGCGCAAATCGGCGGCAGCGCCCTCACGGACGGTACTTTGCCGATCAGAAAGGGTGCTGCGGAGCTTGGCGTCGCGGTAAATTCCGCTAGTGTCGAGATTAACAGCGCGGCAAATTCCAAGAGCGTACGCCTAGACGGGCAAAATTCTATCGCGGCAAATTCTATTAATGCCGAGATTGGCGAGCAAAATTTTGCTGCGTCAAATTTCATGATGAGCCCCGCGGACGTTCCGCTTGATGCAGATTCGGCGCGAAGCAGCCGTACGCAGAGCGGTGAAATTTTAACGCAAGGCGGCGAAATTTCACTTCAAAGCGGAGTCGAGCCGCAGCAGGGCGATAAAATTCCACCCAAGCACGCAGGGGGTGAAATTTCATCGCAGAGCGAAAGCGATAAAATTCCGCCAGAGGGTGGCGAGAGCGTGTTTTCGGATCTGCCGAGCACCTATGTGCCGTTTCGCAACGGCGTGTTTTTGAGCATCGCCGCCGCGCTCGCCGAGAAGGAGCGCTGCGACGCGATCTTCATCGGCGTGGTGCAGGAGGATAGCAGCGGCTACCCCGACTGCAGCGCGGAGTTCATCGGCGCGTTCGAGCGAGCGCTCGATCTGGGCACGAGCCGCGACTTTCATCCGCGCATCAAAACCCCGCTCGTGCACCTTAGCAAGGCGCAGATCGTCTCGCTGGCGCTTGAAATCGGCGTGCCGCTAGAGTTTACGTGGAGCTGCTACGAGCGCGAGGACGCTGCGTGCGGGCTTTGCGACAGCTGTCTGCTGCGGCTTAAAGGCTTTGCTGGCGCCGGCGCGAAAGATAAAATCCCCTACGCGTTAGAAGCCTAGGCGAGCCGCGGCGAAATTTACCGAGCCCGCATAGCTCGGCGTGTCATCGCAGCACCTGATATGTGCGGGTTTTGAATACGTAGCGCCGCATAGTTTATAGCGGGATTTCAAACATACGGCGGCGACTTGCACTTTGGCGCGCGCCGAGCCGCGGCTGTAAATTTAAATTGCACTTTAAAATTTTAAAAATTTTAACGAGAGCGTAGCGCACGGTTCAAAGCAAAAATCAATTATAAATTTAACTCCTATGCTTATATTTATTAGCGTATAGATGGGTATAAATATATCGTAGTATAATCCAAGAATTAAATTTTAAGGAGTAAAGAATGGCGTTTGTAGCAGAATATATTTCGAAAGAGGACTTGAAGAAATATAATGTCGTAAATACTGTGAATGAATATAGAATAAAATATGGTTGTAGAGCAACTTTGAGCGATATGGCTATAGCGCAGCTTGATTGGGTTATTGATAGGCAGAGAGATATTTGGTTTATGTTCGTTTGTGATCCATGTTTACCGGATCCGCGAGATGGATTTACGGGTGAGGAGATTTATATTTTATGCTATAAGGGTAATGTTATCGAGCTTGATATAAGGCGAATTTACGACGAAACCACAAGTAAAATGCTAGTCGATAATCCATTTTTTATCAAATATAAGCTAGAAAATATAAATTCTAGCATTTATGGAATTTCATTGGACGAGCTTTATAAAATTTTAAAGGAAGCTCTAACGGAATATGGTAATCGCGGTATTGACGGTAGAGAAAATTTACCAAAAGAACACGAAGTCGTAACTTTTCTGCACGATTAAGAAAGTGCAAAAAATGACAAGCCAACAAAGCTGATCAAATTTTAGCAGATATTGCAAATGGTAAAGATATACGAACCAGTAGCGGCGCCAAGGTAACCGCTGAAAATTTTGAGAAATTTTTTCTAAACGATATGGTTGGGAGACTAGGCACTAAAAGCGAAGGCGATATCTACGAGCATATAAGCGAATATAAATATGTCGTAGATATAATTAAATATTAAATTTAAGGAGTAGAAAATGGCGTTTGTAGCAGAATATATTTCGAAAGAGGACTTAAAGAAATATGATATTATAAATCGTGTAGATCAGTGCTTGGCAAAATATCATTATA